>ERZ650310.309-NODE-309-length-14977-cov-5.591208_pt1 | contig 14977 bp, 14 predicted proteins | sample MGYA00376246_ERZ650310 | MGnify/ENA primary metagenome ERZ650310 (study PRJEB26733, sample SAMN07839286) | wastewater metagenome | biome: small river; feature: stream; material: water | place: USA: North Carolina | collected 2016-03-01 ...
TCCTGGTGGGCCCACCAGAAATGAAAATACCAACCTTCGGGTTGGTATTTTTTTAGTACACATTGACTGATACCCTATTGCCCTGATGCGAATAGACTGCGCAGTAATTGATGAATTCAGTAGAATTGAGCGCTAATGAGCTCTCTTACTAATGTCAATTTCGATCAAATGACTAAGCCCGACTTTCTCCAGTATGATCCGTGGCCATCGGCGCAGATTCTGCTGAACGCCTTGGAGAGCTCGGCGCTGATTACACGTACCGTCATTAGTAATCTGAGCAAAGGGCAGGAAACTGTCTCTATTTCATCCAATTTAAACCCTCCTCATTGGGAGTTTGGTCATCTCATTTGGTTTCAAGAGTTTTGGGTGCATCGACACGGGGCTCCATCTAACCCGTCATTTCTTCCACATGCAGATGCTTTATTTAATTCATCTGGAATCGTTCATGATGATCGCTGGCAAGTTCAGTTACCATCAATTGATATCCTCCTGAATTACTTTTCAGATGTGACCGAACGGTCTTATGCCATTCTCAGATCAGGATCTTTGACTCCTGAACAAGCCTATTTTTTGCAGTTGGCGATTTTTCATCAAGATATGCACAACGAAGCATTTGCTTATACATGGCAGCATTTGGCATATGCATGGCCGGTTGATAGGGAGCCAGAAGTTGCTTTGCTGCAGACGGATAGCTTAGAGCCGACTTATATTGATATGCCAGCAAGCCAACTTCAGCTGGGGTCAGCTCCACATTCAGGCTTTATTTTTGATAATGAAAAATGGCAGCACGAGGTGGCAGTTCCCCATTTTTCAGTTTCTAGTGATGCAGTAAATAACGGGCAGTATTTAGAGTTTTTAGAGGCGCATCGAGATTCAGGTATGGGCTCATTGGTGAGTCCGCCATTGCATTGGAAACAAGAGGGCAGTCGGTGGTATGAAAGATCGTTTCATCAGTGGCTGGCAATGGATTTGCAGGCACCTGTGCGACATATTTCCGCTCAAGATGCTGAGCGGTATTGTTTGTGGCGTGGCCTTCGTCTGCCTAATGAGCATGAGCTCACCGCATTAATGCTGTCTTCCCCTATATATTGGCGCCACTCAGGCTTATGGGAGTGGACTAGTAGTATTTTTATGCCTTTTGCAGGATTTAGCCCTGATCCTTATCAAGATTACTCAAGCCCTTGGTTTGATGGTAGTTATCGTGTTTTAAAGGGCTGGAGTTCTTACACCCCAGAGTATTTGCGACGTCCACAGTTCAGAAATTTTTATTTACCCTCTAGGAGCGATCACTTTTGTGGCTTTCGCACCTGTTTGGCATAAATTAGGTAAGCTCACGTACTTGCCTGCCCACCTTCTTACTTTTAAATTGAGCTCTTCAACATGACATACAACGGTCGTCTTACCTCCCTCTCTCATGGCGGGGGCTGTGGTTGCAAAATTGCTCCAGGCATATTGAGCGATATTCTGAAATCCTCCCCTATTCGCCAGATACCCGCTGCACTTCTTGCGGGTTCTGATAACAATGAGGATGCTGCTGTTTATCAAATCAACGAACATCAAGCGATCGTGGCGACCACCGATTTCTTTATGCCTATTGTTGATGACCCCTATCAATTTGGGCGTATTGCGGCAACGAATGCTATTTCAGATATTTACGCTATGGGAGCGCAACCCCTGTTCGCCTTGGCGCTATTAGGTATGCCAATTAATGTGCTTCCCTTAGAAGTGATTCAGCAGATCACTGCTGGTGGTGAATCGGTCTGTGCAGAAGCTGGAATCATGATTGCTGGTGGCCACTCAATCGATACTGTAGAGCCCATCTATGGCTTGGTCGCAATTGGAGTGGTTGATCCTAAAAAGCTCAAGCGTAATAGCGGTGCAAAGTTAGGTGACAGCATCATCCTCAGCAAACCCTTGGGTGTAGGCATTCTCTCTGCTGCACTGAAAAAAGAGCAGCTATCTGATTCTGCTTACCAGGAGATGATTGCCTTAACGACTAAGCTGAATAAACCTGGTGTAGCGCTATCTCAACTCGATAGCGTACATGCACTCACGGATGTGACAGGATTTGGCTTAGCAGGGCACTTATTGGAACTATGCCGAGGTGCAAAGCTATCGGCCCAGATTCAGTGGGACTCTATTCCAGTTATCTCTGAGGCGGTCAAGCTTGTTAAAGAGGGCGTCTTTACTGGCGCATCTCCACGTAACTGGCTTGGCTATGGCCATGAAATTTCGATGGCTCCCCATTTAGATGCTTGGCAGCAAAATCTCTTATCTGATCCCCAAACCAGCGGGGGTTTATTAATCTCTTGCAGCCCAGAAGCTACTGAGCAAGTATTAGAAATTCTCAGAGCAGATGGATTTACCCAGGCCCAACAAATAGGGCACTTTGCTCAAGGCTCAGGCGTTTCTGTAGCATAAGTTCTACTTTTTCCGTTCAATAGAAAGCATCCATTCAAAATGAAACTCAATACATTGAAATTTTCTCTAAGCCTAGTTTTGGCTATGCTTTGCGGGAGCGTGCTGACGCTTCCAGCTCACGCACAAGCTGTCTTGCGCGTCTCCGCGATTCCCGATGAATCGCCAACTGAGCTGCAAAGAAAATTTCTCCCTTTAGGTGAATATCTCTCTAAGGAGACGGGCATGAAAATCGAATTCATCCCCGTGACTGACTATGCTGCGGTAGTGGAGGCTCTGGCAACCAATAAAATCGATATGGCTTGGCTGGGAGGGTTTACTTATATCCAGGCAAAAATTCGTACGAATGGCGCCGTCAAGCCCATCATTCAGCGTCTTGAGGATGAAAAATTTACCAGTAAATTTATTATTCCTGAAGGTAGCTCAGCAAAGACTTTGGCTGACTTAAAAGGCAAGACCTTTGCCTTTGGTTCGCCATCATCCACCTCGGGTCACTTGATGCCGCGTTTTTATTTAATGAAGGCAGGCATTAATCCAGACAAAGACTTTAAGAGCATTGCTTTTTCAGGTGCTCATGACGCAACGATCGCCTTTGTCGCGAGCGGTAAAGCAGATGCTGGCGCTTTGAATGCATCCGTCTGGGACAAATTATCGGATGCTAAAAATCCCAATACTGAAAAAGTCAAAGTGTTATATACAACGCCACCGTACCATGATTACAACTGGACGGTACGAGGCGGCTTAGATGCGGCACTAACTAAAAAAATTAGCGATGCTTTTTTAAAGCTAAGCGCTAATGATCCCGCTCAAAAAGAATTAATGGATCTTCAGAGGGCTAGTAAATATCTTCCTACCAAGTCATCTAACTATGATGAAATTGAAAAGGCTGCTATCGGTGCTGGTTTGATTAAGTGAAAAAAATAGCATTTTCATTTAAGAATGTTAGCTTTAGCCATCGCAATGGCAAAGAGGCGCTAAAAAATATCAACATTAGCGCCTCGGCTGTGGAGTCTATTGCGATTATTGGATCGTCAGGTTCTGGCAAAACCAGCTTTCTAAACTTAATAGCAACTTCACTGAGGCCAAGCACTGGGTCGATAACAGTATGCAATGTTGATCCATGGGCGATTTCAAAAGGGCGGCTACAGCGTTTACGCTCCCAAATAGGCTTAGTGCATCAAGCAGCCCCTATCCCGCCAAGACAAAGAGTGATCACCGCAGTCTTGGCCGGTCGCCTTGGCCAGTGGCCACTCTGGAAGTCTTTGTTATCGTTAATCTACCCAGTAGATATTGCAGGTCCTCAGCTATGTTTACAAAAACTCGATCTAGCGGACCGCCTCTTTGATCGTTGTGATCGCCTATCTGGAGGTCAACTACAAAGGGTGGGTGTCGCGCGCGTGCTGTATCAAAAGCCGCATTTATTGCTAGCTGATGAGCCGGTATCAGCAATGGATCCCGTACTTTCGGATTTAACGATTCAGTGTCTTTTAGAGGATGCTCGCACTAGAGATGCCTGTTTTGTAGCCAGCCTACATGCGGTGGATATTGCTTTACGGTGGTTCCCAAGAATTATTGGGCTACGAGATGGGGAAGTATTTTTTGATTTACCGGCATCTGAAGTGAGCGAGAGTTTGCTACAACAACTATATGCAGCCGAGCGAGGCATCTTACCAAAACAAGGTATTGCAAATTTACAGTGATGAACGTGTCACATCATTCTAGGGATCCTGCAGCACTCAAACGTTTTTTAGTGATGTGTATTGCACTAGCTATCTTGTGGCCAATGATGCAATTGGCACAGTTTGATGTATTTGCATTATTTGAGGATCGCAACCTTCAAGTCTTTACCAACTTCTTAATTCAGTTTTTCCCGCCGAATCTGCAATTATCATTTTTAGCTTTAGTGCTAAAGGCGACCTTAGAAACTTTAGCCATGGCAACAGCGGGTATCGCCTTGGCAATGCTGATGGCAATACCGCTGGGCTTAATCATTACTTATAGCCTATCGATTTCACGTATTGGCCCGGCCTCAGGGCATCAAATCGCAAGGCTTGGTAGATACCTTGCTCGAATGCTGATGTTATTGCTCAGAGGTATTCCAGAAATTGTATGGGCCTTGCTGTTAGTCAGAGTATTTGGTTTAGGTCCAATCGCAGGCGTATTAGCAATCGCTATTACCTATGGTGGCATGCTTGCAAAAGTGTATTCCGAAATTTTGGAGTCTGAAAATACCTTGCCCGCTAGAGCTCTACTAATGTCAGGTAGTGGCCGTATCAATGCATTTTTATATGGGCTATTGCCAGGTGCTTCGCAAGAGCTAGCCTCTTACACCATCTATCGCTGGGAATGTGCAGTGAGAGCCTCGGTCGTCATGGGTTTTGTGGGTGCTGGCGGTTTAGGTCAGTTAATGGACCAGTCGATGAAGATGCTCAATGGCGGTGAGGTTTCTACCATCCTGATCATGTTTTTGTTGCTTGTTTTACTCGCAGACTATATCAGCCTCATTATTCGTAGGCAGCTCGCATGAACTACGAACCTGCTCGCAAATTTTGTTTTAAGTGTCTCGTGACGCTTGCACTCATCATATTTTGTATTGTGGCAAGCTTTGCCTATCTGTCGCTCAATCCATTGGCGCTGTTCACTCATCAAGCGATGACCGATATTGTCATTTATACAGCGCGCTTCTTTCCACCAGATTTCTCGCCATCATTTTTACAAAAGGTTTGGATTGGTCTATTACAGACTTTAGCTATTTCTGCCTTGGCAACTTTATTAGCGGCAATTGCCGGCCTTTTTTTGGCGCTACCAGCTGCTGGGCAGTTTGGCCATGGTGCAAAAGTGGCGACCCGTTTTTTCTTAAATTTTCTTCGCTCAGTGCCAGAACTCGTGTGGGCGGTATTAATGGTATTGGCAGTGGGTTTAGGGCCATTTGCGGGAACTTTAGCGCTTGCCTTGCATACCACGGGCGTACTGGGCCGTTTGTTTGGTGAGACTCTGGAAAATCATTCTCCCAATGCAACCCATGCTCTCAGATTGGCTGGGGCAAGCAATATCCAAGCATTTATCTATGGGGCTTTTCCAGGAATTTACTCCCAACTGCTTTCTTATAGTCTTTATCGTTGGGAGATGAACATACGCATGGCGACGATATTGGGATTTGTAGGTGCAGGGGGCCTAGGGCAGATTTTGTACTATGAGCTCTCTTTATTGCACGAGCAGCAAGCCTCAACGGTGATCATGGCAATGCTGGTATTAGTCATTGGCGTAGATATGATTAGTAATAAACTTCGCAGGGTGCAAATGCACAGCCTTGGCTAAACCCTGGCATATAAAAAAGGAATATTGAAGTGAGTCAAGAGCATTTACCTGGTCAAAAGATGATCGATGAGCTTATTACCGGTCTCTTGCAGGAGCAGCCATCGATATCACCAAAGTTTTTCTATGATGAAATTGGCTCCCACCTATTTGAGGCGATCACTTTTTTAGAAGAGTATTACCCAACGCGAACAGAAAAACAGATCATGCTGCAATATGGTCGGGCAATCGCCCTGGAAATTGGAACATGCGATGTTTTATTGGATTTAGGTGCTGGTAACTGCGAAAAGGGTAGCGCATTATTTGAAACTCTATTACCCAAAGAATATCGGGCGCTCGATATTTCAAAGGAATTTTTAGAGCAAGCCATTTCAGGCTTGCAAAAAGAGTTTCCACAGATTCAAATGCAAGCACAAACCTGTGATTTACAGGAAGAAATGGCATTTCCAGATTTAGTGGGTCGAAAGAAAATCTTTTTCTACCCAGGCTCTTCCATTGGAAATTTTGATCTCGATGCTGCACTAAACCTATTTAAAAATATTGTGAAAGTTTGCGAAGGTAGTGGGGGTTTACTGATCGGGGTTGACTTGGTTAAGGAGCATGAAGTTCTATTTCGAGCTTATAACGATGCCCTTGGAATAACTGCGGCCTTTAACAAAAACATCCTTTTACACCTCAATCGTCTAGTTAAAACCAATTTTAATTTAGAGCATTGGGAGCACTACGCTATCTTTAATGATCAACTTGCGCGTATCGAAATGTATCTTCGATCCACTCGAAATCAAGTGGTTTCTTGGTCTGGCGGTGAAAAGCATTTTGATAGTGGTGCCCTTATCCATACTGAAAATAGCTATAAGTACACACAAGAAAAATTTGAATCACTCTTAACTGGCGCTGGCTTTAAAAGTGTACATTCCTGGACTGATCCAAATTCTTATTTCTTGGTAGCTTATGCTGCTGCTTAGTGGATTTAAGATTTAATGAATAGGGTTTGAATCAGTTTTTGAATAGATTTTTGCTCCAATTCTGCCTTAGTGATTTTCTGTCGCCCAGCAATCGCCTTACACAATTTTTGATAAAAGGCTGGATCAGACTCAGCTTTAGTGAGTAGCTTGCTTAAAGCAACTTTATCCCCTACCGGATAGTAAGCAGGGTAGGAGTCTCCCAATAAGCCTCGATTGCCTGGAATGTCTGAAGCAATCACGGGAATGCCAATAGCGATGGCTTCAGAAACTACATGGGCACCACCTTCCATAATGCTCGAGATGATCATGACATGAGAGCGAGAGAGCCACTGTAGTGTTTTAGAGTGACTCAGTTGTCCTAACCACCGATAACGCATCACATTTTTTTCTATAGAGATTGCCTGCTTTTTTAAACCTGGACTCATCGCCTTACCGAGTTGTACCAGTTGAATCTTGCTGTTTGAGGGCAACAAAGGCAGACATTGCGCCGCACAAAAGGGATCTTTTTCTGCTCGTAGATGGCCGATGATACTGGCTAAAAAATGACGTTTTGGTGGGGTTTTTCTAGTAATGCTTTTTACTGACTGGTAAATTACCTGTACTTTAGGATGAAATTTCTGGGGTAAGGATTGAATAGCGTCTGGCTGAAGCAGTACGATTGCATCAGCCATCTCCATTGACTTGATAACCTTGGTTGAGTTTTTTAGGTCTCGGTAGATATCTGTTCCAGTCATGATTAAAGCGACTGGATTATTAGGATAGGCTTTTTTAAACCTTTGAATGGAGTCATAGCCTCGAAGTCCATGGAGTGCAATCAGAGCATCACATGACTTTCCAGACCATTGCTCAGTAACGGTACTTTGGTAATTTAAGCGTGACAAAAATTGATGCCACCGTAAGGCGGTAATACGGTTTCCGTGAAGAGTGCCAGCTGGTGCAGGCGTTACGATTTCGATACGCAGTTTCAAGTCAATAATTCCGGGTTAGCTTCGGTTTAAATGTTGTCCTCCAGAAGATTCTAGGGTAGTTAGGAAAGATATGTTTAAAGCTCTTGAATTGTCATGATTTAAGCCTGCGGGGTAGTTTTTTTTGAGCATTACGTAAAGTAACCCTCATTCCCCTTAAAAAACACTTTGGAGCAACGAAGTGTCAGATGGTTGCCGCTTGTTTTAGGAAATTGCCTTATGATCAACTTTTAAATCCCACCTAAGAAATTAATGAATACATTTGACGCCATTCGTGAACGTAGGGCTGTAAAGCATTTTGACCCTCAATATCAATTTACCAAGCAAGAGACCGATGAATTACTGGACCTGGCAATGCAATCGCCATCTTCTTTTAATATTCAGCACTGGCGTTTAGTGAATGTCACTGATAAGGCCTTAAGAGTGAAGTTACGTGAAGCCGCTTTTGATCAAGCTCAAGTGACTGATGGATCATTATTATTTGTAGTCACTGTTGATATCAAGGCATGGGAAAAAGATCCTGCTCGATATTGGACGAATGCTCCTAAAGAAGCTCAAGATATTTTGGTTCCTTGGATTAACCCTTTTTATTCTGGAAAAGAGCAGCTGCAAAGAGATGAAGCCATGCGTTCTGCTGGAATCATGCTTCAGACCATGATGTTGTCTGCAAAGGCTATGGGTTATGACTCATGCCCAATGGTAGGCTTTGATTTTGATAAGGTTGCCGAGCTGATCCATTTACCAAAAGACTATGCGATTGCAGCCATGCTAGTGATTGGCAAGGGCATTAAACCAGCATGGCCAAAGCCTGGCTTTATCCCTAAATCAGAGATGATCATTGAAAACCACTTCTAAATCATTTTCTCTTTGAATTGGACTAGCGGCTTTATGGTTCACCAAATAAGGCGAACATTCAAAACATCCTAGAAGTAGGGTTCAAGTCCCAGTGAATCTGCTAGAAATGTAAACCCCCGTCAGAAATGGTGGGGGTTTTGCTTTTTTGAGGGCTAGCTTAGGTAATGGTGTGGGGTATGTGCCTAGAGCAATTGGTCTGTAAGCTCTCTAGTATTGGTGGATGTCCAAGCTAATTGAATTAACTTATGTGAGTGAACCAGCCCAAAATATGTCTTTCTTGGGCTTGATGAGAATCTTATATCACTCATATTCCAATAACCAGTCCCTTGGGATTACTGGTGCGCTCATTTATGAGAATAATAAATTTGGTCAAGTTATTGAAGGCCCAGAAAAAGATATTGAATCCTTGTGGAAAAAAATTCAAAAAGATGCACGCCATAAAAATGTTCGCTTAATCGAGATTAGACCTATTAGTGAGCGTAGCTTTAGTAAATGGACTATGGTTTTCCAGGGAAACGAAGAGATTACTAAATCTCTGCCAGAAGTTAGCGCCGCGATTGAAAGCGTGGATTTCCCAGTAGGCCACCCCTTATTAATTGCATTAAGAGATTCTAATTAAAATTTTATTGGTTGCATTTGCACTAAAGGCGTTGCGTTATCCAATAAGTAGTTTCCATTACTCTTCAGATAAATTGCCAATTTCTGCATTAGCATAAAGAAGCAGTACTAAATCTATAAAAATAATGGGGACAAGTAATGAAAAATAGTAAGTTGGATTTATCTTCTCAAACACGTCGTGGCTTTATTCAAACTTCTGGAATTGCCGCCTTAGCACCACTCATTCCTAATATTGCATTTGCGCAGCCATCACCCGCTTTGGCAAGCTCTAGCAAAGGAATGGTCACCAGTCCACATGAATTAGCTACTCAGGCTGGATTAAAGGTTCTGCAATCTGGTGGCAATGCTATTGAGGCGGTTATTGCGATTTCCTCGTGTCTTTCTGTCACTTACCCTCATTTCTCGGGATATGGCGGTGATGCCTTCATGATTATTAGTGATGCCAACGGTAAGGCTCAAACAATCTCAGGTATTGGGCAGGCGCCACAAGATATTAGTGGGTACTCGGGCAGCATTCCCTTCCGCGGTCCAAAGTCAATGCTGACAAGTGCAGCCTATGTTGATACTTTGGGTAAAGCCTATGAAATTAGTAAAAAAGACATGCAGGGTAAAAAGTCTTGGTCGTCATTGTTGACGCCAGCTATTAAATTAGCAAAAGATGGGTTTCCAGTTTCAGAGTCAGAAGTTTTTTGGTTAAATTTTCGCCTCAAAGAAATGGGTTCCTTGCCGGGAGTTGAGTCTGGCTATTTAATTAATGGCAAAGTTCCCACTCCTGGGGAGATCTTTAAGCAGCCAAAACTTGCCAAAACAATCGAGATGATTGCGGAGCGTGGCCATAGAGATTTCTATGAAGGTAAGCTTGCTGCAATTTTGGCAAAAGGATTAAAAGATGCGGGCTCGCCTCTAACGGCACGCGATCTAGCTTTGACGCAAGCGCAAATTGAGCCGCCATTAAGTGTTGCGTATCGTGGCGGAACTTTGCTTGGCAATCAGCCTCCAACTCAGGCCATTACAACTTTAGAGATCATGGGCATTTTGGAGCGTTTTGATTTATCTAAGATTCCAGAGGGCAGTCCCGACTATTACCACCTCTTGGTTGAGGCTGTGAAACTAGCGTTTATTGATCGAAATAAGTATGTGGCTGACCCTAAGTTTGTGGATGTTCCAAGTCAAAGATTATTATCAAATGCTTATTTAGATCAGCAGGCTAAAAAAATCAACATGCAAACTGCAATGCCCTGGCCATATGTCTATAAACAAGGCGATACGGTCTACTTAGCAGCTGTGGATAGTAAGGGCAACTGTGCATCCATGTTGACGACTGTGTACTACGACTGGGGTAGCGGAGTTCAAGTTGGTGATACAGGGATGCTTTGGCACAATCGTGGGGCTTCTTTTTCACTTGATCCAAAATCACCCAATCGTCTGGAATCCGGCAAACGCCCATTTCATACATTGAATCCCGGTATGTATATAAAGGATGGCAGACCAGCGATTCTTTATGGCACTCAGGGTGCTGATGGCCAACCTCAAACTCTAGCAGCGGTACTTACTCGCCTCATTGATTACAAGATGGATCCATTAACAGCATTGGCTAAGCCTCGATTCTTGCTGGGTAAAACTTTCTCCGATACTAGAGACTCGTTAAAGCTTGAAAAAGATGCGGGGCAGGAAGTATTCGTGGAGCTTGGAAAGCGTGGCCATGAAATGAGTGAAATTACAGCTCAAAGTCCATTGGCGGGTCATCCTGGTGCAATTGTAATTGACTACCAAGCTAAAAAAATTACTGGCGCACACGATCCAAGAAGTGATGGAAGGGCGCTTGGAGTTTAATCTCAAGGCAATCTGGTCACAGGCTCAAGATCCAGCGGGTCTAGTAGCACTCACAACGACTTAGGGAGAAATTCCTAAGTCGTTTCTTTATCTGTCACAAGGTGTCTCAGTGCCCCTTCCAAATCTTCCCTGTAACCTCAATAGATATTGAGGTTTGCTAGTGGAGTGATGGTTTATTTGTAGATAGTGGTGCATCCTTATTGAAAGGATTGCCCAGTTAATTTGAGATGTACTAAGTATTTACAGGTGTTAAATAATCATGAATACTATGATTTCTTCCGTCCACACTCCATCCCCACTTAAGGACTTTCAATGAACCATCGAATGATTAAAAAAATAGTAGCAGCATCAGTTTCGGCGACTTTAGCTTTTGGCCCGCTAGTCGGCAATGCATGTACTGCAGTTAATGTAGTAGCAAAAGATGGTTCAGTTGTAGCGGGAAGGACGATGGAGTGGGCTTTTGACATGAAGTGGGAGTTAGTTGCAAATCCTAAAGGTATTACCATACCGATGACTGCTCCAGCCTCAATGAAACTACCTGCAACTAATTTATCCAGTAAGTATGCATTTGCTGCTATTGCGCCGGGGGTTTTGCAGGGATCTCCTGCATACCTAGAGGGGCAAAATGAGCTTGGTCTTGCCATCAGTGGAAATTTTTTACCTGGTTTTACTGAGTATCAAACCGTTACACCACAAGATAAGAAATATGTTTCCGTCATCAATTTTGGAGGCTTCATTTTAGGTATGTTCGGCTCTGTCAAAGAGGCGCGGGCTGAAATTCCAAAATATAAAGTGTGGTACGACGCAAGCGAAGTCAAGGGTATTCCAACTCCACCCTGGATACATTACGTATTAACTGATCGTAGTGGAGATAGCATTGTTGTGGAGTTTGTAAAAGGTCAAATGATGATTCATGACAATGTGGCAGGCGTATTAACCAATGCGCCAACCTATGATTGGCACATCAATAATGTCCGCAACTATCTCTCCCTGACATCTACTGCAACACCCTCAGTCACGATGAATGGCACAAACGTTACTGAACTTGGGCAAGGTGGTGGCATAGTTGGATTGCCTGCAGATTACACCCCGCCATCTCGCTTTGTAAGGCAAGCTTATCTTAAACAGTTTGCATATAAAGCTAACAATAGTGTTGACGCTCTTCAGTTGGCAGGACATCTTTTAAATAACGTTGATATTACAGTGGGTGTTGCTCGTTCTACAGATGGCAAACAAGTCTTTTCGGACTATACGCAGTGGATTAATCTAAAAGATTTAAAAAATAATCGTATGAAAATTACAAACTATGCAAATCGTACAAACTTTATCGAGATCGACCTTAACCAGGTATTTAAATCTGGAAAAGCAAAGACTTGGCAGATTGATAAATTACCGTACCCCCAGAATGACTTAACGGCAGAGCTCTTGAAATAAGATCTTATAGAAACCACCCTCGGGTGGTTTTTGATTGGCCGTCTGATTTGGTTTGATGGGGAACGCTGAGATTAGAGAATTTTTTATCCCATAGTCTCTAAGCCCCCATTAAAGTTGTAAGGATTGGTAAGCTTCAGCAGATTTGCTTTCAACGACGTTCATGTACCCCCTGGAGATGGGGTCAGATACTGATATTGACCTCCGCCTACAATCAAGGTAAGGTCGGCGAAGGGCTGAGCTGCTACCATTTCTCCTAACTCATTGAAAAACTGGATAAACATATAAATATGAAAAACATCAAAATCTTAACTAGCCTTATGTTGGCCAGTTCACTTATCTTCACTTCAGTGGGCAACTCATTTGCTTGTACAGCCCTCATGGTTACGGATGTGAATGGTAAAGGCTATTACGCGCGAACTATGGAGCTGCCTTACACGCTTCCAATTCCCTCTTCTTTGACATATATACCAGCTGCGACCAAGGTTGAGTCAGCGACACCTTCTGGCTCCATAGGTATGACGTTCAATACTAAATACTCTATTTTGGGTATGACTGGTGCCTTGGTTAAGGGTACAAAGCTGCCTTTACTGTTAGATGGAATGAATGATCAGGGTTTGAGTTTTTCAGCCAACGCCATGATTCCATCCTCCGCACCTCCTGTTGGTAATAACCCAGCAAAAATCATGTCTACGAATGATTTTGGAACTTGGATTTTGGGTAATCACAAGACAGTAGCTGAAGTAAAGGCTGCGATGTTGAATAGCGATACTGAGTATTGGCTCCCGCCAACAGCATTTTTGGGGAACTTAGCGTTGCCATTGCATTACGCCATCTTTGATAAGGCTGGTAATGGCTTGGTTGTTGAGTTTGTTAATAACAAAAAGAATGTCTATGACAATCCTGTGGGCGTAATGACCAATCTTCCTGAGTTCCCTTGGCATTTAACGAATCTGAATAACTATACCTTTACTAACGAGAATAAAAATACTGGCCAACTGGGTAAGTTGAAGCTGCAAACTGCAGACGCAGGTATTGCTCTCACGGCCTTACCTTCATCGCAAACCGCTACAGGACGATTTGTAAAAGGCGCCTTTTATACCAACTACGTTCAAAAAGGTAAGACGCCTGATGAGGCTGTCAATTTATTGGCGCACATCATTAATAATTTTGATAGACCTAATGAACTTACGGTGGATCCAGCTGGCTCATCTGGTGATGGTGGAAAAGCCAAAACGACATCCAGCGAGGTCACTCAATGGACTGTAATGGGTGATTTATCTAGAAATAGATTCTATGTCAAATCGATTAATGCTATGAATTGGGCAATGATTGATATGGCTAAGTTAAAGAATATTACGCAAATGAAGTCTGTCTCAACATACGATGTGGATCAGGCTGGTGCTGACACGTTTAATTTGTTCTATAAATAAGGTTAAGCTTTAATTGCCTAATTCAAAACCACCTTCGGGTGGTTTTTTTGAGCCCTACTTGAGGTAACCGTTAGGGCGGTACCTTCTTAAAATTAGTAAATTTAACGGATGGGATAGCTGTTAATATTCATTCTTATGCCCTTTTTACTTAATTCAATATTTCCATGAAAAAGACTAAATCACTCACCAGCTTAATTGTTGCTAGCGCACTGGTTATTTCCTCTATTGGAAATGCAATGGCCTGTACTGTTTTAATCACTCATGATGCTAATGGCGCTACCTATCAGGGTAGGACTAATGAGTACGCTGGAATGCAGCCTGATCGTCTGACCTATTTCCCTGCTGGATCCAAGATTGAATCCATGAAACCCAATGGCCAGACGGGGTTAACGTTTAATACAAAGTATGGAATTTTGGGAGCTACGTTATATGGAATGATTCCAGGCGCCAAACAAGATTTTGTGCATGAAGCTGTAAATGATCAAGGTATGACTTTTACTGTGAATGCGCTAATGGGGAATCGCTCTGCGCAGCTTGATGCAAATGCTCAGAATGTATTGGCTGTTACCGATATGGGGACATGGGCTCTTGGTAACTTTAGGAATGTAGCGCAGGTTAAGCAAGCACTTCAAAATAATGAGGTGAGTGTATGGCTTCCAAAAATACCTAGCATGGCAAATTTAGAGGCACCAGTGCATTTTGCGTTATTTGATAAAACTGGCGCTGGAATTGTGATTGAATTCCTGAATGGACAAGTGCAGGTTTACGATAACCAGGTTGGTGTGATGACTAATAACCCGCCGTTTCCTTGGCACTTGGATAATTTAAATAACTATGCCCAGCTAACCAATGTCAATAAGAATACCGGCCAATTTGGTAATGTTAAGGTCAACGCATATGACAGCGGCAATGCCTTAGCGAATTTGCCGGGCTCAGAAACATCTGCTGGTCGTTTTATTAAGGCAGCTTTCTATTCAACCTTTGTTGAAAAAGCCAAAACACCAAAACAAGCTATTCAAAACTTGTCACATGTTATGAATAATTTTGATAGACCTTTAAACATCACTATTGATCTCCCGGGTACTGGTAGTAAGGCAGAAGGGGCGTCTTCAAAGATCGGAAGAGCACACGTCTGAACTCCAGT
>ERZ650310.310-NODE-310-length-14976-cov-36.508947_pt1 | contig 14976 bp, 23 predicted proteins | sample MGYA00376246_ERZ650310 | MGnify/ENA primary metagenome ERZ650310 (study PRJEB26733, sample SAMN07839286) | wastewater metagenome | biome: small river; feature: stream; material: water | place: USA: North Carolina | collected 2016-03-01 ...
GTGCTTGCCCGACCTCTGAGAGCCTCATTTCCATGTGCGTCATCTCAAATCGGTCTGGCCAGCCCAAGTACCAGTGCCAATCTGTGTAGTACAGCCAAGATTTCTCGTTGAATGCCCGGACATGGGTTGGATCTTGCCAAGCCCCATAACTCAGGTCGTATGGCACATGAATCCGCATCTGGCCGCCAACTTGCAGCAGTTCCTTGCAGTTGGTCATGGCTGTCACCAAATCAGGGATGTGCTCCAGCACATCATTGGCCAAGATGGTTTCAAACATACCTGGCTTAATTTCCAGATCACCAAACCTGGTGTGCAGCGTGCCACCCCATGGGATGGTTGAAATGTCCAGCACCCAATCAGGATTTTTGCTGGCCTGAATGTCTGCGTTTAAACAGTCTTCACGCCAGTCTTTCCCAGATCCCAAATTAAGCGTCAAACCAGGCTTTTGCATATTCAGGGCGGTTGGCCTGCAACCATGGCAGCGCCTGGTCGTGCAGTTTCTTGGCGTCATAGCCAATGGTATGGCTGCCAATGTGATGCACGTAACTGGCACTCACAAAGTGGCTGTAACCACGCTCAATCAAGTCTCGGCAGTGGACGTCATCCGAATACCAGTTCAGCGGAGGGAACCCCTCGCCAAACGCTTCCTTATTGATCCATGCAAATATCGGGCTGACCTCTTCGGCCATCTTGATGTGGGCCTCAGACGGGAATTTGTAAAAGTACAAACGTTCTGGCTGGTCAGTGATGCGCACGTTTTGGCATGGCCGCGCTGCATCGCTGCGTGACGCCACCCAGCCTGCACGCACACTGTGCATGGTGTTGATGATGCCCACATCTTCCAGCAGCACCTTGATGCTGTCAGGCGTCAGCACAATGTCATCGTTGGCCACCATGCACTGGTCGTAGTCCTTGAGCGCAGCATTGATAACCTGGTTGTAGTCATCGCCAAAATTGCTTGGCTGGCCGTAGATCTTGAGGTCAGCAAGGCAGTGCCCAATGACCGACTCAGGGCCGCGCAGGTAAACAGGATGCTCCGGAGCGTATTGCCGGATGGATTCCAGCAGCACACCCAGACCCTTGCCATGCACGGTCGCAATGCAAATTGGGATCAATCTTCTTCCCCTTCTTCATACTCGCCATCCTCGTCCTCTTGCTCACCAGTGTTCGGACCTCCAACCACCCAGGCATCACAGGTGCGGCTGGCCGCGCACTTGAAATCAAAGATCTCGCAATACCCCAGATCGGCCAGCTTGATCGTGCCCCATGGGTCGGCCTCCATGCCGATGCCCTCAGCAATGCACTGCTTGATCTTGTCCGACACATTGAATGCCGCGCAGTTGCCGCACAGGCTTTGCTTTGCATCTTCTGGCGACACATCCCACTGGTCAGCTTTCTTGGCCCAAAACGCAGTGTTGGGCAGTTTTGGATTCTCAGGACCATAGGCCGCGCTGGTGATGGCCTTGGCTCGATTCTTCAAGTTCAGCGTGATGTCTTGCGTTGGCATGGGGCAGGCTTGGCCCTCTTCCATGTCCTCGCCATCTTCTTTGTCCATGGCTTGCTCCATGGTGCGCTGCATCGTGGCCATTATTTTTTCCCCTTCGGTTTGACTTTGGCTTCGGACAGCGCAATGGCCAATCCTTGGGCTTTGCTCTTGACCACAGGGCCACCCTTGCCGCTGTGCAGCTTGCCCGCCTTGAACTCGTTGTAAACCTTGGAGATCTTTTTCTCCTGCTTGGTTTTGGTCATCATTGGTTGTTCCTTCAAAATGGATTTCAAGATTATGCGACTCTGGACAGGTTTCGGCGCAATGGCTGGCTCCACTTGCTGCTGGCCGCCGACCCGTACATGCCAGCAATCGCGTCAGACGCAAAGGTCAGCACAAACGCATCGGCCTTGTCAGGACTTGGTAAGCCCCTCTTCCTGATCTCGTCCTTGCCCTCAATCTGGATCTTGCCGTTACTGGTAAAGCTGTAGCGCACAGTGGCCAATTCACTGATCAGCACCTCGTCCTTGGCCAGCTTGCAATCTCTGGCCTCCAGCCATGCCTTTGCCCTGTACCAAAGCTCGGCCTTCAAATTCCTGTACGTCCCGCCCATGGCAGGGCTTTCGGACACGTTGATGCCCCTGGCTGGCAGGCCAAGCTCACGCAGACGGTCCACCACCCCAGCGCCCAAGCCAATGGAGTCCACCAAGATCTCTTTGGGTTGCTGGCTTGGTGTCAGCACGTTGTACTCGGCCACCACCGCCCCTGTCAATTGCATCAGGTCCAGGTTCTTCCATGTCCGAATGCTCTCGGTCACCACGTTACCCTGCCGTTTGCACAGCGCCGACCTGTCACTGCCAAACCTGGCAACGTCCAGCCCCCAAACCATCGGCGCAGACATGCTGGCCGCCACATCTCGGTGTAGCGCACTTTCCAGCAAGTCCATTGCAATCACCGTATCGTCATCGCCCTTCGGAAATTCCCCGATCACGCGAATCCGATACACGTTGCTGTCCTCACCATACCGCTGCGCCATCTCCTTCACATACTCATCACTCACCCGTGGCGAATCCGTACAAGCCACCTGAAAGGTGGTCCACTCACCAGACAAACGTGTGTGCGTGTCATAAAAGAACCCGCTTGAGCGCACAGGGTTGCCAAGTAACAAAGTTACAGCGTTGTGTCCAGACATCGAGCCAGCAGCAGCCTCAAACACCTGCTCGGGCACACCAGACGCCTCGTCAGCCACCAGCATCACATATTCAGAGTGAATACCCTGCAAAGCCTCGGGCTGCTCGGCCCTGCTGGTTCGTGCCGAGATAAACATCTCAGTGGGCGCAGCATTGAACTCAATACGCTCTTGCTTGACGGTCAGCAGCCCCTGCAATGGCAGCGGCATCGCATTGATCCACCGCTTAAGTTCCGCAAACATCGCGTCATAAAGCTGGCTGCTTGTCGGCGCTGTCACCACCACCTTCACCGGACTGCGGGTCATGAAGTACCACAGCATGGCCCAGCTTGACGCCGTTGACTTTCCCACCCCGTGGCCAGAGCGCACTGAGATCTTCCTGTCCCCACGGGCAATAGCCCCCAAGAACTTTACCTGCCAAGGGTCCGGATCTACCCCCAGCACCTCCCGCACAAACAGCACGGGATCTGGGTGATACCTGTCCACCCACTGCTGAAATACATTTTCAGTTTTTGCCATATGCGTCAATTATGTGCCAGTTGGCTTGATGGAATGATGGGCCTGGCTTTTTTCAACCTGATTTCCTCATTCACGATGAACAGCGCCTGCTCCATCTCGCGCACTGTGCAGTCATCAAGCTGCGCATCATGCAACTCCACCACCACGCGCACAGCCATCATCTCTGGACCCGTGAACACAAAACTGTTTTTTGCAAAACCCCTTTTCCCCATCGAGTGGATGGCGTCTTGCGCAGCCCTGATCTCCTCAGCCCAATCACGCCCCAAGTCTGACCGCACACGCATCAAAGCCTCAGCCATGTTTACTGCTGAGATCAGCACATCAACATGGTCTCTGGTGCCACGCCCGGTCAACACCGAATCCAATGCCTCATGGCTTTTCAGCTTGAGCGCCACTCCAGCCTTCGGCAATGCACCGACCTTTTTCATGCCTGCCTGCACCCAGGTCATGTTGTCCAGCCGTACGCCCTTGGGCCTGTAACTACTGCGCTTGCGCATACAGCCCACCAATCCAACATGTTTTAGGTGGCGCTTTTGGCACCTGTGGCGCTTTGCCAAACCCACCTCGAAAAATCTTGTCTTTGGGATGCGGACAATTCTCTGGCACTTGCACCACACACCACACCCGCGCAAACTGTCCACGCCTGGCTGGCTGCCACCTGTCCGTGTACGCATCAGGCATGGCCTGCAATGATGTGCGGACGTTGGCCACATGCAGCCCCGTCAACTCCGAGATCTCATGCGCTGTCAGTCCATCAACTCTTTTCCTCAGCAATTGCCTGATCTTCATCTGCCTTCTGGGTGTCATGCTTGCTTCTCCTTAAATCCACGCCACTTTTTTTGCTGCATCCCGCGCCGCTCTACGAAAACCGGCTCTGGTAAATGATATGTGTCACCCCACCATTTCCCATTCCAAAAGCTGTACCCTAAATATCCAGCTAGGTCTGTTTCGTATACCCCAACATGCACGGGCTTGATGCGTACAGGAAACCACGGTGTCATTTGTTCGGTCATGCTTGCTTCTCCCTTGCGTTGATCCCGGCCAGCAGGCCGTCGATGGTGTTGAATTCTTCTTTGGTGTCGATCAGCTTAAAAGTTGCCCTACCGCTGCCCCATTTGCCTGTTTTTTTGCTTCGTGGCGTGACAACCTGCTTGGCGATCTTGTGCTCTTCGTTGACGTACTGCCGCAGACCGTGGCTCTCGGCTGAGTAACCAAAGCAATATTGCAGCGGGTAGGCTTTCAGCTCTTCAAGGGTCATGTGTTGCTCCTTGCTCGGATGGCGGTAGCAAGTTCAAACGCAAGGTCTGCTCCTTGTGAAACTTCATGGAACATACCTTTGTCATCACACACCTTTGCACACGCCTCACGCTCGGCCTCAATAGCCTCACGCATAGACACACACGCATACCGCTTGCAAGTAGGGCCGCATGAGTGAACGTCCCACTTGTATTTCTCACGCTCGTCAGCACGGACAAGCTCGGCAAAGCGTTCAAGTCCTCGCGCATATACCGGCCCACCTACCAAACCAGCCTCCCGCGCCATTTCAATTACGGTCTTCATGTGTTGCCCCCTCTGGCTCGAACTGCCGCTGCCATTTCTTGCGCCCATTTCCTGTCGAACGCATCACAGGCCAGGTCTGCTTGTTTATCCAGAGACTGAGCACAAGCCTCACGCTCGTCAGCACGGACAAGCTCGGCAAAGCGTTCTAACTCCTCTTGCGTCAGCGTCCAAAACCCGTTGTGCCATGCGTCCACTTTGTCTTTGTCGGAAGACTCCTGCGCCATTTCAATTACGGTCTTCATGTGTTCTCCTTCTTCATAAAATCTTCGCACTTGCGCTTCCAGCCCCATGTATCTTTTAGCCAGTACACAGGCGCGTAAAAGCGTGGCTTGTGCAGCATGGCGCAGACAAGCGTTGGCTTGGGTAGTGCTCTCATGGTGGCGTGCTTGCACTCGTCGCAGTGCTGCGTTTTCATGCTCAAACTCCTAATTGTTTCAACGCTGCTTGCAGCCCTGCAAGACCACCGACACGCTGGCCGTCGTGCAAGAGTTCATGCGTTTTTCTCCTTGAGTTTGGCTTCGACGGCGTCAATGATGTTACCCACCGTCCAGTTGCGACCACGCCAGCCTTTTGCAATTGCCTCACGCTGCTCATCCGTCAGCCCAACCCATGTGCGCTGTGCTGGTGGGGGTGTGTAGAGGGGAACAGTGCACCCATCTTGGCCGTTGTCTAAGCGCACCATCATCATGCGATTGTTTTTGCCAAGCATCGTGTCCCACATTCCATACGCCACAGGCTCCTGCTGTGCTGGCTGCTCTGCCAGTGCTTCTCGCAGGGCGGCGTAGGCCGTGTCCACTAGTTTTTCGTCATACCACTGGTGGCCTCCATCGGTTATGTGGGCCGCATCACACGACTCCAACGCCTCCAGCGCCATTTCAATTACGGTCTTCATGTGTTCTCCTTGATTGCATAGTCGTGAAATATCGCCCCCTTGCTTGCGTCGCCAACCTTGCAGGACTTGACCCAGACGTTCTTGCCTGTCTTTAGCCTTCTCAGGTGGCCTCTGCGCTCATGCAGTCGGGGTGATGCGTGTGTGCCCCCTTTGGACTCTTGGCGGGGCTTAGATGGCTCAATCCACACCGTTGTCCAGTCGTAGGTTGGCAGCTTGCCTTGCTGTATCTTCCGGCGGTTTGTAAAGGTGTCACGCACTGTTGGGATGTGCGCCTCAATACGTCTATCCATCGCACCGTACCAAGCGCCAATTTGAGCTAGCATCAGTTCTGCAAGCTCCTTGTCCACTGGCTCGTCATCGCTGACAGACCCGTATCGAATGTTGTCATCCTCAATGAAGTAAAACATGGCAGGGATCGGCATCAGTCGAGTCCCGGTTGGCCCCTTCCACATTGACACCGTGATGCCTTCATCTGGATCATCTCCAGCCACCATCATCAAGACGGTGTAGCTCGGGTGATGGCTTGTCTTTCCTTGCCAAACAACAAAGCATTTGTCAAAAGGTGGTCGGTGCGTCATCACCGGGTCAAGGTCTGCCCGTTGCTTGTCCGTGAACGCACCAGACAGGTCAAACCATTTGATGTCCACAATGTCCACGCCAGCATCAGCCATCAGCTTCATAGAGTCACGAACAAGTTGAGTGGTCATGTGTTCTTCTCCTTGAGTTTGGCTTCTAGGTTGCGAACGATAGATTTCACCATTTCCACCTCTGGAACCCACTCTGGGTTAAAGCCCATCAAAATTGTCATGTTGTGTATCTCTGCGTCACTCAGCCCAACCCATGTGCGCTGTGCTGGTGGGGATGTGTAGAGGGGCGTGTCTGTTTCATCCGCTTTGTTTTTCCAAACACTTCCTGTCTTTGTCATCCACGCCACAGGCTCCTGCTGCTCTGCTGGTGGGGATGTGTAGATGCTCCCCGGTTGTCCCAAGTCGTTGCTGTTGGTGCAAGCAAGGCGATGATCGCTGGCCTTGGGGCATCGCTTGTTTCCGCACTCCGGGCACAAAATCATTTTTGTCATCGACAGAGGGAGGCCATTTACGTTTAAGCCTTTTTCGTCAATACACCGATGGCATTCACACGCCACAGGCTCCTGCTGTGCTGATGTGTTCTTGCACTTTTTCCCAAGTTGGCAACGCACATTCCAACAGCCCTGCGGGTCTTTATTGCAAACAGGCTCATAGTCCCCGCCGTAAAACGGCATTAGCCCCAACTCTCTGGCGTTCTCCGCCTTCTTGTCGAGGGCTTGCTCCACTGCGCGGCCAGCATCGTAGCCATAGTTCCAACCCATCTCCACCAGCAGGAGCTCGTCCTCGGAATACGCTTTCTTGCGCGGCTCTCCCACTTCAAGGAAGTCTCCGTTCATCCACTGCTCAAATGTTTTGTAGATCATTGCGTTGTCTGCTTTCTTGTCGAGTGCTTCATCTTTGGTCATTTGGTTTCTCCTCTGGCTCTGATGGCAGCGGCAACTCGGTCTTTAGCCTCAGACCTTGTGCGCCACATGGCGTCTGTTTCTTTTGATGTCATTTTGCATCCTTATATGCGCTTGTCCGTGTGTTACCGTCACCGCCGTAAGGCACGCACTCGTCATCCCACTTGTAAGCATTTGCGCCGGGGTCTATGTCGATGTCAACATCGTGTCGGTCAAGGTCACTAAATGCTTCACGCATTTCGTTTATAGCTACTTCAAACGCAGTAATCTTGTCTTCCGCAACTAGCACAAAATCAAATGTGACTTTTGCTGTAAACAGTTTCAGTTTTTCAGTCATTTCATTCCCTTTCGTGGCGCACAGACTGCATGGCCTTTGCCAATTTGGGGCAAGATGCTTTCTCTTGCCTTGTAACAATCTTCTTGCGTCTTGTATTCGTAATCGCGTTGCACATGGCAAATAGCGAACGACATTCCAAAACATACCGAAAGAATCCAAGTCATTTCATCTTCTCCATCAACCAAAACACCCCCGTCCACACCAGCCACATGATCGAGATGGATGCACAGGCCGAGATGGTGTAAATGCCAAGCAGGATCAGTTTGTGTTTAAGACTTGGTGTTTTTGCTTTACGCACAGGGCAATCACGGCCCTGGCGGCAATTGCCGTATTCATCGCAGCAGTTCATCTCAGTACCTCCCCGCTGCCTGCTCACGCAGCTTCTCTTGCGGCTGGGGCTGACCCACCAGCCACCGAGGTCCAAGATGGCGGATTGACTTAATCCACTGCCTCTGCAAGTGACGGTTATGCGGATAGAGAGTCCTGACTTTCCTCAGATATGTCGTGTTCATCGTTTACTCCTGGTTGATAGGAATTGCAGTTTAAGTCAATTCGATGAGCAGGGTCAAGTAATTTTTGGGCCTTAGTGAACAAAGTCACATTTCCAACAAACTTAAAAATTTTTTTTTGAGCAGGGTATGCAGATAGATGTCAGGCACCGCCACAGCCGCGCCCCCCGCCGAGCGGCCCCGCGGGGGGGTCGCGGCCAAGTGCCGGGCTGGCGCGGCTGGCGGCTTGTACACAGGCATTTGTCCACAGTTATCAACAGCATCCTGTGGATAACTACATTCCTAATGCTTGAGTATTAGTTATGCTGTGGATAACCTAGCGTCAACTTAACATAATGGACACTGTGCGAACTGGATCAGTCTTTGGTGTTCATGTCCAGGCTGCGTTTGCGCAGCGCATCGAGCGCCATGCTGCCCAGGTCAATGTTGACCAAAGGCTGCTGCTTGTCGCCATAGTCATCAGGTGCCATCTTGCTGGCCAGCCAGCGCCTGGTGTCCACCCTCAGCTTGGCTACCTGCGCCTCTTGAGGGCTTGCGCTGTCGGCGATCTCCAGCGTCTGCTCGGCTAAACTCTGACCACCTCGCGTGCGTGCGCGTGCAAGAGCAGCAGCCCGTGCCTCTCCTCCTCTGTCCACCCAATCGTAAAAAGCGGTGTGACTTATCCCCAGCGTCCGAGCCAAGCCTAAGACAGTTTCTCCTTGTGAGATCTTGTCAACTATGGCGAGTTCGCCACCGAACTGGTGGATTTTCTTGTTGACGTCTGAGGCTTCCTTACGTGCGATGGCTGCCTTGTCTTTGAGGGTCATCTGCCTTTCAGCAATGTTGTCAGCCCACTCGGCCAGTGTGTTTGCTTTCGCCATTCAAATACCCCTTAATGATTTCAAAGCCCTCTTGGGCAGATCGTGCAACTGTGCACAGATAACCTTTTGCGTTCAACTGCAACTGCAAAGCCTTCTGCTCCTTGCTCTGCTGCCCTGTTGCTGTCTTCATCTCCACAAACAGCCCACAAAAGCCACCACAAGGCTCCAGAACGCACAAATCAGGCATTCCAGCAAGTACACCCTCACTGTGCAGCCTAACGCGCTCTGAGGCCGTTCTATCGCCCCCATTCGGTATCGACGCGATGATGACATCCGGATAAAACGCTCTGACCCGCTGCACCAGCTTGACCTGCTCAGTATGTTCAATGCTTTTTCTCAGTCGAGCCACCATGCGTCTGATTTTACAGACGCTGGCTGTTCAATTGACTTGGAATACAAATGGCAGCGGTGCTTCAAATCGAATGGCTGCGTGGACATTCCAGTGGCCTGACACTGCCAAGCCTTCCACGTAACTGTTGCCCATCCGTTCCTTACCTTGGCCACATCGAACATCCATTGCAGAGGTTTGGCGTTGACCTTGCGGTGCTTTTCCATCTGATCTGCTGGCATGGACTGCTTGCAATCCACGTTTACCGCATTAGCGCAGTTTTGGCACAAAACACGGTCATCATCGACCCAATTTGCTGCCTGTGGATAACTTGTGGATAACTTTGAATTCAGCATCTTTTTACCCCATTTAAAACTGTAAACCTTTGGAGTATTCCTAATCCGGTAAACCCCAAAGGAATTTACCGGCTTACCGGATTAGACACACCACCCTGATTTCTTCCAAGACTGGCTTGTGGATAAGTGGGGCAAACTGCCCCCACTTAATCCCCAAAACCAGCCATTGTCTAATCCGGTATACCGCCTTTCTACCGGATTACTACCGGATTACCGGATTAGACCAATTGCACCCAACCAGACTGGTCCTGGTTGACGCCAAACCGATGGAAGATGGCAACTCCAACAGCCTTTCTGGCATAGGACTGATCGGCCTGCGGCACTGCCTGATACACCTCGGCCCACTCCAGTTTGTAGGCGTCTTGAAGATCTGATGGCACGTTTGGGCGGCCTGGGCCTTTGCGGATGATCACCTTGCCATGGGTGTTTAAAAGGCTTTGAACAAAGTTGCAGGCGGCATCAGCAGCATCTGTGATCTGCTGCTGGCGCTTGTCCTCTTGCTTGTCGGCTTGGGCTTGTTTGCGTGTTTCCTCGGCTGACGGGTAAGGGATGGCGATGCGGCACAGCATGGTTTGCGGCTCTTGGTGCTGGTCGATGACGATTTCCGGGAATAGCTGAGTCTCAAACCTGATTTCCCTGAAATCTGGCTCGTATCGGGTCTTGGTCAGCTTCATGTAACGGGTGCCATCAGGGTCCATGAACAGGATGCCAGTGAGGGTTGCATCACCTGTAAAGGCACTTGCTCCTCGGGCCATGGCGTCTGAGTCTTGGCGGGAAATTGTCTTGTTGGTGTGGGTAAGGATGCTGATTGGTGTGTGCAGTTGGATGTAGATGGTCTGCTTAAGGGCGGCCAGGTAGCTGCCGACCTCTGAGTTGTCGTTCTCGTTGTCGATGGCCATGGTGCTGTTGGCCGTGTCAAGAACAAGGTGCGGACGGACGCCGTTGACTGTGTGGCGTATTACGTTATGGGCCAAGGTCAGTAGATCTTTTACGTCTGAGCGTTTGGCATCAATGACCACAAACCAGTTAAGGAGGTCAGTTGGTTTGATGTGGAAATGCTTGGCGTAGGCAAACAGGGTGCGGGTTATTTGGTCTGAGTCCTCAGTGACAAAGATGGTTTTACGGTGATTCTTGGCAGTGATGGTGGTGTCAGCGATCTGAAACCCTGCCATAACCATGCAGGCACTGATCATGGCCGTGGTCTTGCCGACACCAGGCTGGCCAGCGAGGACAAAGAAGCTGTGTGCCCAAAAGCCTTGGATCATGTAGTCGATCGGCTTGAGGCTGGTGATGTCAAGGGTGAGTTCTGGCCAGCCTTGTGGTGCTTCTGGTGCAGGCTCATCCTGTGAGCTTGGTGTTGCGGGTACTGGATTTAAAAGATTTTGGAAATCTTCCACTGCTGATTTGCGCTCTGATGACTTGGTGGGTGGCTCCCAGCCGTTTTGTTTGGCTGCGTGGAAAAGGGTACCAAGGCCGATGCCCTTGCCTTGGTGGAAAGATTTCCAGTGGGTGTCGATGTCCTGTGGGCCTTTGAACTTGCTTCCAGTGGATGACCACTGATACCAAAGGTCATAGCCTTGGCCGCCAAAGGCGGTGTGCAGGGCCTGGCCTATTTCAATCCACTGTTGATACTCCGCATCTGGACTGATAAACATCATGGCGCTGGCGGCCTTGTGGATGTCATCTGGTGCTTGTAACTGGATGGCTGGCTGGGTTTTGCGCTCCAGCGGTGAGAAGTCGATGGGTTCTGAGGCTTTGGGCTGGTTCAGGTTGTGCTGCTCGATGATCCCCCATTCAGACAGCAGGGCGTGCAGGTCTTGAACCTCGATGACTTCGCCCGTGAGTTGAGATCCACTGAGCAGCACTGACTTTCCTGCGCTGTTGTCGAGGCCAAACACTTCAACCTCTTGCCCTGCGGCCAGCTTGTACTTGGGCAGGATGTTCTCGGCTTGGTTGGCAATCAGGAAGATGTGGCGGCCTTTGCCTGAAACAGAAATTTCGGTCAGGGCGTTGTTGGCCTTGACCCACCTGGCCATCTTTTGGATGGCGATGTTGGTGGTGGTCTGGCTGTGCTTCAAGTCAACGTCCAAGACAACCAAATGGCCTTTGTCTGGAATGACTGCGGCTTTTTGCAGGACAATACCGAGGTAATCGCCATGGGGCAGCGATTCCATGGCCCAGACATCTTCGGTGGTAAAGAGATCTTCGGATGGCGTGTCTCTGGCCACACCTTGGCTGCCATCGCGTTTACGGGGGATTTTCTTGTTGCTTTGCACACTGAATGTGCAGAAGTTGGCGGCTGGGTATACGTTGCCCAATTTGAGGGCCACAGCCTGGGACTGCTCAAACGCATTTGGCGTCTGCTCTGGTAAAATGCTCACGTTTCTTCTCCTTCTGTTGGGAACTTAGCCCCTGCTGATTCGCGTCAGTCAGGGGCTTTCTTTTGCCTGGAAGTTGTGGATTCTAGTCTTGAGTTTTTGGAGGCTTGGCTTTGGCCAAGCTTGGCGCGGCATGGGTGATTCCGATCAGGTCTTCAGACACCTCGATCTTCAGGTCCGCAATGGCTGCTGGACTTCTCAGGGTGAAGGCTTGCGGATGGTCTTTCAAGGCGACAGCGGCCAACTCCTCTGACTTCCAGAAACGTGTCTTGCGGCCTGGCTTTAAATTCCATCCACTGATCGTTACGCCGTTGGTCAGTTGCTGCTTGGCGGCTGATAAGACTGCATCGGCCCATGTCTCTGCCAGCTTGGCTGTCTCGATCATCTCAGGCGTGATGGTGGTGTCTGGTGCAAAGTCTTTGCGAGCGTTGTCCTGGACCTTTTGGCGCATGGACGGGCAGATGGTCTTGGCTCGGCAATACTTGCAGGCGTCAGGGCTGGGGTTGGTTGGCGCATCAGGAGACAGGGCAAGGCGTGCCGAGTTGACCAGATCGTGGCCGTGGCTGATGAGGTCCACGCCGTTGACCGTCCACTTGGAGTGACCAGCACGTGGCTGGAAGATGTGCATCGTGCAAATGATGTCGGCAGGCGCGTTCAGTTGACGCATCGCGCCCAGGGCATACGTCATGAGCTGCTTATTGTTCTCGGCTTCGACCAGCACTCGGCCAAATTTGGCATCAATGATGTGAAGGTGATTGCCTTCGACCACCACAGCATCAGCCGTGCCGCCAAGCGATGGGTGCAGTGACTTCAAGCCTGCGTCCAGGTTAACTTCGATCAACTTCTTTCGGGGCTTTTCTGAAATGCCGTTGACGTAGTTGGCGTAACTCTGAGCCATCTCAATGTGATCTGGTGCGATGTCTGGATCATCAATCTGCTCACCACGCAAAATGCGCTCAGAGAGTTCGTGCAAGGCTGTGCCAAGCGCAGCAGCTTCACCCGATGGCTCATATGGCATCAATGCCTCTAAACGCACAGAGCCTGGGCAGGTCATAAAGCGTTCTGCCCGAGAGGCTGACAGACGGGCGTGTTGACGTTCAGCGTGTTGCATGGTGTGGTCCTTAGATGATCTGGTTGATGATGTTTTGCTTGGCAAGGATCTTGGCCAGCACGTTGTGATCAAGAGATGCCCTGATGGTCAGGATGTAGATCACAGGGGCAATGCCGTTTTTGGTGATGTTCTCGACCCGGCTGGACGCCTGCTCCAGCGCACTGGTGGACCATGTGCACTCCACAAACACGATGGTGTCTGCGGCACTCAGGTCCACACCCTCGCTCATGGCTGCGATGTTGCCGATGATGCACTTGGCCTTGCCAGCCTGAAAGTCGGCAATGGCCTTGTCGCGCTGCGCTCTGGGCGTATCACCGACCACGATCACAGGCTTGTGAGTTTTCAGTTCTGACTGCAAGGCCTGCACCACATCTTTGTGGTGCGCAAAGACGACAACAGGTTCACCCGCTTGCAGCAGGTCATCAATGAAGTCAGCGGCATACTGCACCTTACGCATACCTGCTTCTTTCATGATCTCGGCCAAGCCTTCAAAGGCCATCAGCGCATTGGGGTTGGCCACCAAGGCATCGGCATCGAACTGCTGCTCACGCTTGTCATTGGGCAGGTCAAACGTGATCAGTGACACCTGCGGATCTTTGTAGTCCTTGAAGACATCTTCCTTCTTGCGCCGCAGCACATGGGGCTTCATCAGCGCCTTAAGTTCTGGGATGTTGGACGCGCCACTGGCATCCATGCCCCAAGGTGACGCCCATAACTTGCAATACCTAGATGCAAAGTCAAACCAGCCACCACGGTAGATGTTCAGGCCATGCAGGATGGGCCACAGTTCAATCGGGCGATTGGGGATGGGCGTGCCAGACAAGGCAAACACCTGCGGGATCTGTTTCATCAGCAGCATGGCGGCTTTGGTGCGTGCTGCCTTGGGGTTCTTGATACGGTGGCATTCATCGAGCACCAGCGTTTGAAAGCCTGCGTTGTTGAAGTATTGCAACAGGTCGTAGTTGACGATCACAACTTTGTCGCTGGTGGTGCGCATAGCGTCATTGCGGCCACTGATGACGCGCACTGATACATCGGGTGCCAGCTTGTTAAATGCGGCCTCCCAGACGGTCTTGGCGATGGCTGGGCAGACGATCAGAACTGGTAGGTTTTCGAGTGCTGCTGCCGTGGTGGGAAGCGTCTTGCCAACTCGGGGCTGGTCGGCCAGGATGGCCCTCTTTTGCGTGAGCAGGAACTGCTTGGCCTGCTCTTGATGCGGATATAGCTTCATCGGTTTCCTCGGTTTAGCGGTTGAAATGAGCCGCCATTGTGCGCCTGTATTTTTTTTGACGCAAGAAAAAGATTTGTGCTAAAGTGCAACTGCGTCATCACTTCGATGGCGCTGGAAACCTTAAACGATCAATCTGAAAGAAACGATCATGACTACACGTGTTACCACTGGCGAGGTCCGCACCAGCTATTTCTCAGCCTTGACCCCTCGTAAAAATGAGATGAATGGCAAAGATGAATTCAGCACTCAAATTCTGATTCCTAAATCAGACACCGAAACATTGTCAGCAATCAAAGCAGCGGCGAAAGAGGCTCTTACTGCAAAGTTTGGTGACAAGATTCCAAAGAACGTGCGTAACCCGCTTCGTGATGGGGATGTGGAAACCAAGGCCGATGGATCTCCATTGGGCAAGGAATATCAAGGCCATTTTTATATGAACGTCAAAAGCACCACAAAGCCTGGCGCAATTGACACGCATGGCAATGACCTGATTGGTTCTGATGACATCGTGAGTGGCGACTACATTCGAGTCAGTTTGAATTTTTACGCCTATAGCACAAACGGAAATAACGGCGTTTCAGGCGGCCTCAATAACATCTTGCTGGTGCGCAAGGGTGAGCCATTAGGTGGTGCAAAGCCAAGTGCTGCTGCCGACTTCGGCATTGCCCGTGGTGCAGCACCTGCTGCCGCCACTGCCGATGTGGGTGATGATTGGTGATCAGCCCTTAGCA
>ERZ650310.311-NODE-311-length-14960-cov-4.775512_pt1 | contig 14960 bp, 15 predicted proteins | sample MGYA00376246_ERZ650310 | MGnify/ENA primary metagenome ERZ650310 (study PRJEB26733, sample SAMN07839286) | wastewater metagenome | biome: small river; feature: stream; material: water | place: USA: North Carolina | collected 2016-03-01 ...
TCTCGAAGAACAACACTTGGGCACAGCCCTCGCCTGCGTAAATCTTGGCGGGCAGCGGTGTGGTGTTGGAGAACTCCAAGGTCACATAGCCTTCCCACTCGGGCTCAAACGGCGTGACGTTGACGATGATGCCGCAGCGGGCATAAGTGCTCTTACCCAAACACACGGTCAACACGTTGCGAGGAATACGGAAGTACTCCATCGTGCGGGCCAGCGCAAAGCTGTTGGGCGGGATGATGCAGACATCAGATTCGATGTCCACGAAGCTCTTGGGATCAAAATTCTTCGGGTCCACCACCGTGCTGTAGATGTTGGTGAACACCTTGAACTCGGGCGCGCAACGGATGTCGTAGCCGTAGCTGCTGGTGCCGTAGCTGACGATTTTTTCACCCGCAGCGTTCTGACGAATTTGGCCTGGCTCGAAGGGCTCGATCATGCCGTGCTCTTGCGCCATACGGCGGATCCATTTGTCTGATTTGATACTCATGGCGTCATTTTAGAGGGGTTAGTGATCGCCCTCGGCGAAGCGCTCAAAACACAGCTTGAGCTCATGGATCCACTTTTGACGTTGGGCTTCGGTCACAAAGCTGGCCTCAAAACTGTTGCGTGCCAACACATAGGCGTGCTGGGCGGTGAGGCCCGCAGCTTCAAAGGTTTGCACAAAGTTGTCGTTGATGTAGCCGCCAAAGTAGGCGGGGTCATCTGAGTTGATGGTCACACACAAGCCCGCGTCTAAGAGCTGGCCAATGTTGTGGTCTTTCAAATCAGGAAACACGCACAGCTTTTGGTTGGACAAGGGGCACACCGTCAGTGGCGTGCGGTCTTTGGCCAAACGCGCCATCAACGCGGCATCGTGCACGGCTTGCACGCCGTGGTCGATGCGTTCGACACGCAGCACATCCAAGGCGCTCCACATGTAGGCAGGCGGCCCCTCTTCGCCCGCGTGGGCCACGAGGTGCAAACCATGTGCGTGCGCCAAGGCAAACACATTTTTAAATTTCTCGGGTGGGTGCCCCACTTCACTAGAGTCCAAGCCCACGCCGATGAACTTGTCTTTGAACGGCAAGGCCTCTTGGAAAGTTTGCAATGCGGCCTCTTCGCTCAAGTGGCGCAAGAAACACAAGATGAGCTGCGCACTCACGCCTAACTGAGTCTGTGCATCCGCACACGCACGGTGCAAACCGTTGATGACCGTGGCCATGGGCACACCGCGTTCGGTGTGGGTTTGCGGGTCAAAGAAGATTTCGGTATGCACCACGTGGTCCGCCGCTGCGCGTTGCAGATAAGCCCAGGCCATGTCATAAAAGTCTTGTTCGTGCAGCAGCACGCTTGCGCCTGCGTAGTAAATGTCGAGGAAGCTTTGCAGGTTGGTAAAGGCATAGGCCGCCCGCAAGGCTTCGACATTGGCGTAAGGCAGCTTCACACCATTGCGCTCAGCCAGCGCAAAGATGAGCTCGGGCTCTAACGAGCCTTCGATGTGGATGTGCAGCTCGGCCTTGGGCATTTCGCGCAAGAGCTTGGGCAAATTGACGGTGGCAACAGCGTGAACTTTGAACATGGCAGTCTCCTAACAAGACTTCATGCTACCCAAGAATTGCGTCGCAAACAGTTTGACTCCCTCCAAATCGAAGGCATTTTTCCATCTTGGTGCCAAACAAAAAATAAGCGCACAAATTTAGGGACGATGGCCTGTTTTGAAAAATAGATGCACCGAGATGGAAGCCTTAAAAAGTGTATACACGTTTTAAGTAGCTGGCATGCAATTCGCAATAGAGGCTGTGTCTCTGTTCAACACATCCATTTATCGGGAGCTACTTCATGAAAATCTCTAAACGACTGATGCTCAGCGCATCTCTGGCGCTTGGCTTGTCAGTGGTCACCGGCTTGAGCCACGCGCAGACAGCGTTAGACAGCATTCAAAAAAGCAAGCTCATCAAGATTGCCATTCCCACAGACTTCCACCCCTATGGTTTCGTCGGCATCGACCTGCAACCACAGGGCTTTGACATCGACATGGCCAACTACATTGCTCACAAACTGAATGTGAAGGTGGAACTGCTGCCTGTCACCAGCGCCAACCGCATCGCTTATCTGCAAACAAAGAAGGCTGACTTGGTGATTTCAACCTTGGGGAAAAATCCTGAGCGCGAAAAGGTCATCGACTTCACGTCCGCGTATTCACCATTTTTTCAAGCGGTGTTTGCACCCAAGGCACTCAACATCAAATCGTTCAACGACTTGGCTGGAAAGTCCGTCGGCGTCACACGCGGCGCCATGGAAGACCAAGAGCTGACCAAAGTTGCACCTTCGGGCCTCGACATCAAACGGTTTGAAGACAACAACGCCACCGTCTCAGCCTTTGTCGCAGGTCAAACGCAATTGATTGCCACAGGGGCATCGGTCGCGGCCAACATGATGCAACGCAACCCACAGCTCGGCGCTGAATACAAGCTGTTACTCAAAGACAGTCCTAACTTCATTGGCATTGCCAAAGGTGAAGATGCGCTGCGCCTCAAAGTCAACGCCATCATTGCTGAGGCCAAAAAATCAGGTGACATCGAAAAGATGGCGCAAAAGTGGCTCGGCCGCGCGGCTGGCAATTTGCCTGAATAAAACGAAAGCGCACGATGCCCATTGCATTGGACTTTGCGGCCGTTCTTCAAGAATGGCCTCTTCTACTCAAAGGCATGGTCTGGACCTTGGGTTTGACCACCATCGCTGCGGTGCTGGGCTTGGCCCTTGGCATTGCAGCGGCGTGGACACGGACCGAAGGTTCCGGTGTGGGTCGACTTCTGGTGGCGATGTATGTGGAATCCATCCGAAACACGCCGTTCATCGTGCAACTTTTTTTCATCTTCTTTGGTTTACCGGCCTTAGGCGTGAAGCTCTCACCCGAATGGGCTTCCGTCATCGCCATGGTGATTAACTTAGGCGCCTATTCCGCTGAAATCGTGCGAGCCGGAATTCAAGCGACACCGCGTGGCCAAGTTGAAGCCGCGCTGAGCTTGGCCATGACACGCGCGCACATCTTCACACGCGTGGTGCTGCCACCTGCATTGCAGCGGGTGTGGCCTGCCTTGGTGAGTCAAATCATCATCGTCATGCTTGGCTCTGCCGTATGTGGGCAAATTGCCACCGAAGAATTGAGCTTTGCAGCCAACCTGATTCAAAGCCGAAACTTCCGCGCCTTTGAGGCGTTCATTGTGGCGACCGCCTTGTATTTGCTGTTGTCCATCACCGTGCGTGATGTGCTCAACCGCGTGGGTCGTCTCTTTCTGTTTGGAGGTCGCCGTGGTTGAGTTCTCGCTCTGGGACATTCTTCGCAACCTCCTGTTGGCTGCACGCTGGACGGTGGTGCTGTCGCTCATCGCTTTCTTAGGTGGCAGCGTGGTTGGTCTTTTGTTGTTAGTTGCACGCACCACACACATCAAATTTTTGCAGCGTAGCGTTGCAAGCTATGTACAGATCTTTCAGGGCACGCCCTTGCTGATGCAACTGTTTTTGGCGTACTTCGGCATGGCCATGCTTGGGGTAGAAACCTCTGCCTGGGTTGCCGCCAGCGTCGCGCTGACGCTGTACAGCAGTGCGTTTTTGACCGAAATTTGGCACGGCTGTGTCAGAGCCATTCCCCGTGGTCAATGGGAGGCTGCACAAAGCCTCGCCATGAATTTTCGGGAGCAACTTCAGTACGTGGTGCTGCCGCAAGCAGGTCGTTTGGCCATTGCACCCACCGTTGGTTTTTTAGTGCAAGTCATCAAAGGAACGGCCTTGGCCTCTGTCATTGGCTTCATTGAATTGACCAAGGCTGGCACCATGATTACCAATGCCACCTTCAAACCTTTTGTCGTTTACAGCTGCGTTGCCGTGATGTATTTCTTGCTGTGTTTTCCCATCAGCTTGTACGCACGCACCTTAGAAAGAAAGCTCCATGCACACCGCTAACAACACACCTTTGGCTGTTCATATCCAAGGGCTTCGCAAATCGTATGGCAACCATGAGGTGCTCAAAGGCATCGACCTGAGCGTGAACCCTGGCGAAGTCATTGCCATCATTGGAAAAAGTGGCTCCGGAAAAAGCACCCTGCTGCGTTGCATCAATGGCTTAGAAACATTCCAACACGGCAGCTTGACTGTGCAAAACCAAGCCTTGATCTACCAAGACCCTACAGCCATGCGCGCCTTGCGACAGCAAGTTGGTATGATTTTTCAGTCCTTCAATTTATTCCCGCATTTGAGTGTTGGCAAAAACATCATGTTGGCACCCAGCTTGATGAAGCTCTTACCCAACGAACAGTTGCAAGGGCGCGCGCAAGCGTTGTTGGCACAAGTCGGATTGGCTGAAAAATTCGAGGCTTACCCCGATCAACTCTCAGGCGGGCAACAGCAGCGTGTGGCCATCGCTCGCGCATTGGCCATGGCACCCAGCATTTTGTTGTGCGACGAAATCACATCTGCACTAGACCCAGAGTTGGTTGGTGAAGTACTGGCCGTGGTCGAGTCATTGGCACAAAACGGTATGACGCTGCTGATGGTGACACACGAGATGAACTTTGCCCGCAAGGTGAGCGACCGAGTCATCTTCATGCACCAAGGCTTGGTTCATGAAATGGGCACACCGCAAGAATTGTTCAATGCACCCAAGACGCCTGAGTTGCAACAATTTTTGTCATCACTGCATTAAGACAAGAAATCAGCGACGCGACGCCCAACGCTGCGACAGCAAGCCCCCCACCGCCAATTGCAAGGGGTGATACAACATGATGGGAATCAGGATCAAACCCAATGCAGGATTCGCACCAAAAATCAAATGCGCCATGGGCACCCCCGATGCCAGTGTTTTTTTAGAGCCACACAGCACAGCCGCAATCCGGTCCTCCTCTGACAGGTGCATGAGTCGAGCCGAAAATTGCATGAATTGGTAAATCAAAAAGAACAACACACAGCTGACCACCAATGTTTGAATGAGCACGCCAGCGCCATATTGATGCCAAATGCCCTGTTGCACCGAATCACTGAACGAGGTGTACACCAGGGTCAAAATGGTCAAGCGATCCACAACTTGAATTTGACCTTTGTGACGCGCAGCCCACTGGTTGAGCCAAGGACGCGACAATTGCCCCACGATCAACGGCAAAACAACCCACATCAGCAAATCTACAACCACGGGCCACACATCCAACGGTTGGCCCTCGTGCCCCATGACCCAAGCCATCCATAGTGGGGTGAGAACCACGCCCATGAGCGCAGACAAGGTGGCGTTGAACAAGGCGACTGGCACATTGCCTCGTGCAGCCACCGTCAAAGCTACGGAAGATGACACAGTCGACGGCAACGCACACAAATAAAAATACCCCAACAGCACGTCTGGTGAGATCCAACGTTGTCCCACCTGCATCAGGCCTAGACCCAGCAACGGAAAAACCAAGAACGTGCTGGTTTGAATCAGCACATGCACACGCCAACGTGAAACCCCTTGGCGCAAAGACGCCATAGAAAGGCTCAGACCATTGAGATAAAACACCAAAGCAATGCCCAATTTGTTGAGTACCTCTGGATGCAAGAAGCCGCCTTGGGAGCCTGGCTCAGGAAAGACAAAGGCGAGCACGACCGCTGCGATCATGCCTTTCAAAAACCAGTCAAATTTCATACATCTCACCAAGCAGATACGCAACCATCACTGCGTGGATCTTCTCCACCCTCAATCCAACCCGTCGGGTGTAACACTAAGGCACCTGCGTGCCCCATGCGCTCATCAAAATCAGCCACAACCTCCACCGGATGTCCCAGCGCTTTGAGCCCTTCAATCACCTCGGCCGAATAACGTGACTCCACCTTCAACGACGTACTTTGCTCTGCCCATGTGCGGCCCAACAGCCAACGCGGCGCGGCCACAGCAGAACGCACGTTGTGGCCACCCCACACATAACGCGAGAACACAGCAGCTTGCGTTTGAGGCTGCCCCTCCCCGCCCATGGTTCCGTAGACCAACAAGCGTCCATCATCTAATTGCGCCATCGCTGGATTGAGTGTGTGAAATGGCTTGCGCCCGGGCTCCAAGCTGCGCAACTTGCCAGGTTGTAAATCAAAAGAACATCCCCGGTTTTGCCACCAAAAACCACTTTCAGGAAGCACCACGCCACTACCGAATTCAAAATAAATACTTTGAATCATGCTGACTGCGCGTCCTTGGTCATCCAACACACCCATCCATGTCGTGTCGCCATCCGAGTTCGGAGCGGGCCAAGGACTGGCTTTGTCAATCGGCACAGCATCGGCCAGTCGTGTCACCACGTCTTGATTCAGCAGCGTGACCGGGTCCACCGCCATATGCGAGGGATCGGTGACGAAACGGTCTCGCACGATGAACGCTTGCTTCGTCGCTTCCACCAAAGCATGGATACCTTCGATGTTGTCGGGGTTCCAACCTTGTTGGCGAATCCGGTCATACACCCCCAAGATCAGCAAGGATGCCAAGCCTTGTGTAGGCGGGGCCATGTTGTAGACCGTGGCATCAGACAACTTCAAAGACAAAGGCGCTTTCACTACGGCGTGATGGTTGGCCAAATCTTGCCCGGTGATGGGGCTGCCCACGGCAGCCAAATCGCGTGCAATTTGCTGCGCTAATTCACCGCGATAAAAGTCGTCCGCACCGGCTTTGGCCAATTGCGTCAAAGTGGCAGCCAAGGCGGGGAATGCATGGCGATCGCCATAGCGTGGCACTTGGCGCTGTTCATTCAAGAAGGCTTTGGAGAATCCGGGTTGCTCTTGCAACTCGGCTAGTTTGTTATTCGTGTTCGCCTCTTGGCTGTGCGTGACAGGAAAGCCTTCACGCGCGTAATAAATGGCACTTTCCAGCAAGCGTGCAAATGGCAACCGGCCACCCCAATTCGCTTGGCTATAGGCATAAGCGGCGCCCCAGCCCGAGATGGTGCCCGCGACCGTATTGGCAGCCAAGGGCCCACGCCATGGAATGCTGGCCATATCGCCGTACAAAGCCCGGGTCACACCTGCACCCGCAGCACCACACGCATCAATCGACTGCATCGGTTGACCTGGCGCATGCATTAGCCAAAAACCATCGCCGCCAATGCCTGTCATATGGGGATACACCACTGCCAATGTGGCGGCCACCGCAATGGTCGCTTCAATGGCGTTGCCACCCTCACGCAAAATTTCAAGACCCGCTTGCGAAGCAAGTGAATGCGGGGCAACAACTGCACCGCGTCGTCCAAGAATAGGGTTCATCAAATGCTCCAAGAAGATGACACGTGCGCTGCCGCGCTACGTGCCGATAAAAGATGGCCGCGCATCTCGCGGTAACACGTCACGACATCGCGAGCCATTAAGGCTTCGACAATGACTGAATGTTCTTCGTATGACGCAGACATGCGCGCTAGGTTACGAAACTGGGTACGTCGGAACGTTGAAATTTTGTGACGCAACCCTGTGATGATGTCAATCAACACAGGGTTGTGACAGCCGTGGATGATGACTGTGTGCAAATCTCGGTTGATGGTGTCATAGGCGTCTGCATCTTGGTTTTGAATGGCACTTCGGCTTTGCGCATGCAACTCACACAAACGCTGACGCTCTGCCTCAGTCATACGCAATGCCGCATGGCGGGCACAGGTAGCCTCTAACTCGCCAATCACTTCAAACATTTGGTCCAGTTGAACCGGCGTCATCTCAGCCACGACCGATCCACGGTTAGGACGGTAGGCAACCAAGCCCGTGATCGCGAGCTGTTTCAAAGCTTCGCGCACTGGTGTACGTGAGACCTGAAAACGTGCAGCCAAATTTGTTTCATCCAAACGCTCGCCGGGCAAAAAAATGCCCATGGCAATGTCATCCGCTATTTTTCGACACACCTCATCGGCCAAGCCGCCTCGGCCACGTGCGACAACAGCGGTACCGACCGAGGTCATCGCGCCACCTGAGACACAGCCACGGGATGCCAACAGGCCAAGGTGCATACACCTGTGGTGACCGTTAACGGCACCTCTGTTTGGCATTGATGCGTGGCCTGTGCACAACGTGCAGCAAAACTACAACCCTGAGGCAAGTTAGACAAGTCAGGGGGCGAACCTGGCACAGCCAACAAGGGCTTACCTTTATCTTCCGCACTCACCGTCGATGCCAACAAACCTTGGGTGTAAGGATGCATGGGCTGACGAACCACTTGTGCTACGTCTCCCATCTCCACAATCCGTCCGGCATACATGACAGCAATACGATCGGCCACCTCAACAGCAGCGCCAATGTCATGTGTGACAAAAATCACAGACATGCCTGTTTCTTTTTGTAATTCACGCAACAGCAGCAAGATTTGAATTTGCACTGTCGCGTCCAAAGCCGTCGTAGGCTCATCCGCCAACAACAGTTGAGGACGACACACCAGGGCCAGTGCGATCATGGCGCGTTGACGCATGCCGCCCGAGAGCTCATGTGGGTAAGCATCAAAGCGTCGGCGGGCTTGTGGGATTTGCACACGCTCCAGCATGTGCAAAGCTTGGTGTTGGGCGGTCTGCGTGTCCACGCCATCGTGGGCCTGAATCGCCTCCACCATTTGTTGACCAATGGTGTAAACCGGATCAAACGCTAACCCAGGCTCTTGAAACACCATCGAGGCAATACCCCCTCTGTAGTGGTTGAGCTCACTGCCTTGCATAGACAGCACATCGTGACCCGCCACATGAATGGCACCGCCCATCTGGGTTGTCCGTTCTGGATGTAAGCGCAGCAATGTACGCAAGGTCACACTTTTTCCAGAGCCTGATTCGCCAAGCAAGCCCAAAACTTCGCCTGGTGCCAAATCAAAACTGACCTGGTTCAAAGCCTTGGCCTTACGGTGTCCGGTGAACTGAACCGTCAAGTCTTTAACGGAAACAAGAGGACGTGTCATGCCTGAGCTCCTTCTCCGGAGTGGCCGGACTGTGCATCGTTCATGTGGCAAGCCACGATGTGTTCAACATCGCCTTTGACGGACATCAACACAGGTGTACTTGACGCACAAACGGCTTGGGCAAACGTGCAACGGTCACGAAAGCGGCAACCGCTGGGCGGGTTGATCGGGTTTGGAGGATCACCGCTCAGAGGTGACTTTTGTGTACGCTGACTTGGGTCCATAGAAGGCACGGCGGACAACAAAGCGCGGGTATAGGGATGCGCGGCTTCACTGTAAATTTTCTCAACGGGTCCACGTTCTACAACTTGGCCAAGATACATCACCATGACTTCATCGCTGATGTAATGCACCACGTGCAAATCGTGCGAAATGAAAAGATAAGTCAGCTGACGTTCTGCTTTGAGTTCTTGCAACAGGTTCAACACTTGTGCCTGCACCGACTTGTCGAGTGCGGCGACCGCTTCATCCAAAATCACCAAGCGTGGATGAAAAGCCAAAGCACGTGCAATGTTCACGCGTTGGCGTTGACCGCCAGACAACTCGTGGGGGTAGCGAGAAGCAAACTGATCGGGCTCTAAGCCCACGCGGGCAAGTAAAGCACGCGCCTCATGCATCGCTATCTCTGTCGTCATGCCATGCACTTGAGGGCCGTACGCAATGGTCTCGACAATGGTCAAGCGGGGATTGAGCGAGGCAAATGAATCTTGAAAGACCATTTGCAAATTACGACGAAATTCTTTCAAGGCAATACCGCCGTATTCGGCAACCCCGTCCCCATCGAAGACCATGCTGCCGCTGTCTGGTGGCATGAGTCGTGCGATGAGTCTTGCCGTCGTGGATTTACCGCAACCCGATTCGCCCACGATACCCAAAGTTTTACCTTTGGCGACCGAGAAGCTGACACCGTCTACGGCATGCACAAACTTTTTCTCACGCTCGAACATGCCTATGCGAACAGGGAAGTGCTTTTTCAGATCCTGCACCACCAACAAGGGTTGGGCAGGACCACCGCGGTCTTGCACGTCAAGAATAGAAGAATCAGTCATCGGCGAATGTCCATGGCAGAGCGAACCCCATCTGCCAACAAGTTGAAGGCAATGGAGGTGATGAAGATGAAAGCGCCTGGCAATGCAGCAATCCAAGGGTTGTTATAAATGGCAGAGCGCAAGGTGTTGAGCATCAAGCCCCACTCGGGTTCAGGTGGCTTCACACCCAGCCCCAAAAATGACAAGCCAGAAGCCAAGATCATGCTGACGCTCAGCAAGCCTGTGGCATACACAAACACAGGGCCGAGCACATTACCCAACACATGTACGCGAATGATGGAGAACGAACTCGCACCGCTCATGCGTGCGGCCTCGATGTAGTCGAGCCGGCGCACTTGCGTGGTCACGCTTTCGGCCACACGCACCACCTGCGGTACGAACACCAAGGTCAACGCGATCAAGCTGTTGCTCATGCCGGGTCCCAACGCGCCCGAAATGGCCACGGCCAACAGCACAGAAGGGAAGGCGTAAAACACATCCAACACGCGCATGATGACCATGTTCACACGGCCGCCAACATAGCCCGCAAACAAGCCAATGCTGGTGCCGATGAAAAATGCGGCAAACACGGGCACCACGCCCATGAGCAGCGACAAGCGGCCACCGTACATCAGGCGCGTCACCATGTCGCGTCCGAGCTCATCCGTACCCAACAAATAACCAGGGCTACCGATCGGTAACAAGCGTTTGAGCATGCTGGCTTTGAACGGGTCAGCTGGCGCCAACCAAGGTGCAAATACTGCTGCACAGATGATGAGCAAAAGTACCACCGCACTCGCCATGGCCACAGGCTCTTGGCGCAACTGGCGCGCCACCACATGCCAATAGCTGCGGTTAGGAATAGAGGTTGTTAAAGAAGTCATGTCTTTCTCTTAACCACGACCCATGCGGGGGTCGATCAGCGGCTGCAAAATATCCACCAATAAATTCAACACCACAAAAAACATGCACAACACCAGCAAGGTGCCCTGTAGCAAAGGAATGTCACGCTGAAAAATGGCAGTGTTTAGCAAGAAACCTGTACCCGGCCATGCAAACACCGTTTCCACCAAGATCGAGCCACCCATGAGGTACCCCACTTGCAGACCAGCCACAGCCAACACAGTCGGTGCTGTGTTTTTGGCCACATGGCGAAACACGGCTATCCCACTCAAACCCCGGGCACGCAAGGCCACCACAAACTCTTGCTCCAACATGTCTGCCACCAAAGCGCGCACGGTGCGGGTGATGATGCCCATCGGAATCACCGACAAGGTGACAGCGGGCAACACGAGGTAGCGCATGTGATCCCAGTCCCATGACCAATCGGCAGAACCCCCAGGACCTGCGCCCATCGCGGGGAACCAACCGAGCCACGTTGAGAAAATAATTGTCAACACCAAGCCTAGCCAATAGTGGGGAATGCTCACCCCCACCACGGACAAAGCAGTGGCAGCGCGGTCAATGCCGCTGCCATGTTTATATCCCGCAAGCGCCCCGAGCACACAACCCACCAACACCCCTAAGCCAGAGGCAATGCCTGCCAGCAGCAAGGTGTTACCCACGGCACCAAACACTTCGGTCACCACCGCACGCCCTGAGGCGATGGAGGTGCCCAAGTCGCCTTGTACTGCCCGCCACAACCAAAGGCCGTATTGCACAGGCACGGGACGGTCGAGACCATAAGCGCTTTTGAGAGCTTCGATCACGTCAGCCGGAGCGTCAGCTGGAGCAATGGCATTGAGCGGATCGCCCGGTGCCAAGTACACCAACATGAACGACACCACGGTGACGCTGAGTGCGATGGGTAATGCGTACAAGAGACGCTTGAGGATATAGGTCAGCATTTATTTCATGCGAATGGTTGTGAGGTCTTGGAACCAGTGTTGTGCTTGCACAAACTCTTGAACCTTCGGCGACATGGCATGAGGGTTCACGTCATGCACAACCCACAGCATGAGCGCATCGTCCACCATGGTTTCGTGAATTTCAGCGAGCAGCTTGTCTTGAATCTTGGTGTCAAAATTCTTGCGAATGGTGTCAATCGCACCGTCCACTTTGGGGTTGTTGTAGCCGCCCCAGTTCACACCGTTGGGTGCGATGTAACGGCTGTCCACAAAGCGTGTGATGGCATAAAACGGGTCGGCGGTGACATAGCCCAAGTTGATCGCACTGATGCCTTTGCCGGCATTCATCTCAGCCTTGGCACCGTTGCGCCAGTGCAGGTACAAGTTCTCTAACTCAACCACTTCAAACTCCAGCTGAATACCGACCTCAGCCAAGCTTTGTTGAATGAATTCGTTCATCGGCAAAGACAACATTTGACCCGTACCGCCCTGCGCAATGATGACTTTGGCTTTGAGTGGTTTGGCCGGGCTGTAGCCCGCTTGCGCCATCAAGGCCTTAGCCGCTTTGACGTCGTAACCAATCTTGAACGATGGCTTCCCAAACCATGGGCTGGTTTTGTCGAGCTGACCTTTAGCAGGTGTCGCCAAGCCATTGAGCAACTTCACAATCGCATCACGGTCAATCGCCAAGTTGGCTGCTTTGCGCACGCGAATGTCGGTCCAAGGCGAACCCGGCAACGTGGAAAAGTGATACGGCCACACATGCGGCGTCACGTTTTGCACCAGTTTGAAACCTGAGCTTTTGAGTTGCGGCAACACATCCGGTGGCGGCGTTTCAATGATGTCAACCTGACCGTTCAACAAGGCGTTGGCACGGGTCATGGCGTCTGGAATGGGCATCAAAATGATGCGATCCGTTTTGGCAATGCGGTTTTTGTCCCAATAGGCTACGTTTTTCACCAACTCAGCGCGTTCGCGCGGCACTAATTTATCGAGCTTGAAGGGGCCTGTGCCCGAAGGTTGGCTGGCCAACTTGCTCCAGTCGCGACCCAGCTTTTCCCACTGTGCGGGGCTTGAAATCAAGAACCAAGGCAGTTGGTACGGAAAGAGCGCGTCCACATCTTTGGTGGTGATCTCCACGGTGTATTCATCCACCACGCGGTATGACGCAATCGATGGAATACGGGGACGCACTTGCGCACTTTGCTTCGCGTCAAATTGAGGCGACTTGTCGGCCAAGACTTTGTCCAAGTTCCACACCACAGCGTCAGCTTTGAGCTCTGAGCCATCATGGAACTTCACACCTTTGCGCAGGGTGAATACCCATTTCTTGTTGTCTTTAGGATCGACCTTCCAAGCACTGGCCAAACCTGGCACCAACTTACCCGGACGAGTGCCAATGTTGGCTTCCCAAGCAACCAGCGGGTCATACAAGGTGTGACCAGTGAATTGATATGCGCCTGCTCCACGATCGGGTTGACCCGTGGTAAGCGGGATGTCCGCCATAGAGATGCCGTAACGTGCAACGGTCTCCGCTTGCACACCTGCGCTAATCAGCATGGCGATGGGCAATGCGACCAGCCATCGAGGGAGTTGCTTGCGAACAGATTTCATGAAATGCTCCAAAGTGAAAAGAACACTTCATAGATTGCATGCAACGTGCCAATTTTGAAATTTTTAATTTGTTTTTTCTAGTTCGTTGTTTTCAATGTGTTTTTCGAAAATTGCACTCATTCAAAAATTATCAGCACGTCAAATTGGGATGGTTCCGTTGAATTGATTGCATGCAAGCGCACCAAAATCGTCCAAAAAATTCTGATGTGCACACAAATTCTGTGCACGTGAATGCAACCTCAATTGGCCGCAAGCCGTCGTGCTTGATGTATTTGATGCAAGGTGATGTTGCGCACTTGCGATTGACTGGCTTGAATATGGGAAGTCAACAATGTGTTAACGGCATCGGCTTGTCGCCCCAACACAGCTTGCAAAATTCGCGCGTGTTCAACGTACGTGGCTTGGATGCGGTCTTGCAGCGTGAAGTCCAAACGGCGCACGCTGCGAATGCGCTCACTGATTTCTCGGTGTACACGCAACATTTCGGGATTCCCACAGGCTTGCACCAAAGCGATGTGAAAGGCCTCGTCCCATTCCGCCACGCACGCACGATCGGTGCACCGCACGTGCTCGTCCACCATCCAAATACGGGCTTGTTCAGCCAACACCCTCAGATCGACGGCGTGTGCTTCGGGCTGGCACAAGCGTTGAACAGCCGTGGTTTCAATCAAGATGCGCAAATCATAGAGGTGGTCAAACTTTTCAAAGTCAAACGGCTTGACTTCCCAGCCGCTGCGAAAGTGCACATCCACAAAGCCTTCTTGGCGCAAACGAAACAGTGCTTGCCGAGCCGGCGTGCGTGACACCTGATGTCGATCGCACACTTCCATCTCGGTGAAGCGGTCACCTGGCAACCACCGAAATTCTGAAATGTCGCGCTTAAGTTGCGCGTACACCGCATCCGCGCGCGAAGGGTCACGCACCGGATGTTTGACACTCATGCCAACAGGCTGACGTGTGCGGCCACTACGCGCCAACCTTCAGGCGTGCGAACCCAGGTTTGGCTTTGGCGTCCGGTTCGCTCGCTGCCCACCCTTTGAAATTCGGTGTTGGCGGTGGCAAAGTCGCGCCCATAGGTGGTGATCACGTTCTTGAGCACCGCGCGCTGCAACCCCTGCGGCGAGCGCCCGGCGCGGAACGATGCGATGGCGTCGTAGCCGTACAGGTTTTCGGTGGCGCCATAGCGCAGCGTGTGCGGGCTGTTCCAGAACAACTCGTCCAGTACCGCTACATCGTTGTCCACCAGCGCGCGCTCGTAGCGCTCGCATTGCAGGGTGACTTCGGCCAACACGTCAGGCAGGTTGATGTCCACGCTAGAACTCCACAGGTTTGAGATGGGCCACGCCAGCGGCCTGCAGCGCAAACGCGGCACGCAAGGCCAGGTCTTCGCGCCAGGGCGGGGCAATGATCTGCACGCCGATGGGCAGACCACCGGTGCCGCTGGGCCACATCGGTGCAGCCACCACGGGGCAGCCGGCAAAGGAGACGGGTTGGGTCAGCAGGCCGATGGAGGGGCGTGTGGGCATCTGCGTGCCGTTGATGTCCAGCCACTCCGATCCCAGCACGGGC
>ERZ650310.312-NODE-312-length-14935-cov-38.784140_pt1 | contig 14935 bp, 23 predicted proteins | sample MGYA00376246_ERZ650310 | MGnify/ENA primary metagenome ERZ650310 (study PRJEB26733, sample SAMN07839286) | wastewater metagenome | biome: small river; feature: stream; material: water | place: USA: North Carolina | collected 2016-03-01 ...
CAAATGTAATGTTAACACTAAAGAACCCGTCTAAACTTCGTTTTGATTTCGTGAAGGTTCAAATAAGATACTATAAAGCCAATGGAGGTGCTTATCAGGACGATGTATTGATATTTTATGACGTTGCACCATACTCTGAACAAACATTACAAGCACCCGATTCAAATAGAGGAACAAGTTACGTTACTCAAATATTTTCTTACAAGTCCCCTGATTTACCAAAATCATTACAACGCAATCGTTAACGGACAAAATGATAGCAGATTTACGCCTGGCATTTCTGACGCTTTTTTATTTTGCTATCAAAAAAGATTCAAGGAAACCCTGATCAGCGAAACTATTGATACCTGAATACAGACAATTGCTATCAAAAAACAAAAAGCCCTCCTATTTGGAGGGCTTTTTGTTTTTATCCATCTTACTCAATACAAAAAAATAGCCGTATCTAGTGAGAATAGATACGGCTCAAACGATTCATAAACCAATGCAAGTAAATGAATAACATGATACAAATATACTATTATTTATCGTAAATGCTTCGTTTCGTCAAGTACACGCTGTTCCGCAACTTTCACATAATACCGCTGGGTTGTTATAATAGACGTATGACCCAATATTTTACTAACCACGTCAATACTTACACCTCTTTGGCTTAACAGCATAGCGGCAGTTTTTCGAGCCGTGTAAGTTGTAATATTAATATCAACACCTAACAACCCCTCAAACGTGTGCAAATGCCGATTAATAACACTAATCCCGTGTAGTGGTAAGTTATAATCAAAGCGTTCCAATAAAGCCCTTAATTCGGAAAAAATCGGAACGATAGCCTTATCAATAAACTTACCGTCGTTTTTTTGCCGTCCAACATTAAGTACTAAAGAATCTTTACCTTTCAAACTATGTAACTGGTTCAAGTCACAATGGTTAATACCACTATAAGCCATCGCAAGAAAAACAATTCGAGCATCTTCCAACACACCTGTAAACTTAAAACTTGCTAATTTGCTTAATTGCGATTCTGTCAGATGTTCAATAGGTTTGGGAGGGTTACGTTTATAATCCGCAATATCCAACACATTAACCGCAATCAATCCTTTCCGTTTAGCATAGTCAATTACTTGGTTTAGATACGTTAGATTTCTTACAGCGTAATCGTGACCAATCTTTTTGCCTATTTTCTTCTTTTGTTCTTTCTTAATCAGATACAAGTACAAACGATTCCCAAAATCAATATCAATGCTAGAAAGTTCAATATCCTTACCGTTCAAGAACTCAGAAAGATGTTGCATACAATTATACCAACGTTGGATCGTATGCTTTTCAAGTTCGTATGCCGTACCGTTCCAACATTCCTTTTTATCAGTAATGTACTTTTGATAGCTTGTCAATATCGTAGCAGCAGCAAGGGTTTTTCCTACATACATATTCCGTATTTCCTTAGCGGATTTAGTAGCGTTCGTCCTAATCAGTTCGATAAGGTCAGATTCTACTTTCAAAAGCATTGCACGGTTTGTATAGTCAAGTTCCGTATTTCCTTTGATAGTCTTGTTTACCCATTGGTCAGGATTAATAACGATAGAGGTTGCGAAATCAGTTGCGGCAACACCATTAATTTTCAACCGTACGTAGATTTTACGTTTTTCAGTTTTAAGCGGTTCAGTTCTCAATCGAAAGGTAATAGAGTACATAAGGCGTTTTTTGTCATTAGAGTATTATAAAAGGTGAAACTGTACCTCAGTGCAAAAAATGTACCTCAGTTTGTACCTCAATATAATTCGTTGATAGCTAAATAGATATGATTCAATAAGTAGGATAGGAGTGTTTGGAGCAAAAAAAAGCCCTTCAAAAAGAAGGGCTAAAGGGTATTTGAATTAACAATGAGCCTTCAGTCGGGATTGACTTTCTATGCTCAATTAATTAATAATAAGCCCTTTAGCCTTACACGGCTTTATCTGTACCTCACTCAGTACCTCAAAACACACAAAAAAAATTAGCGTCTCAATACATAAGCAGGGTTAAAAGGTACAGGTCTAAACTTTCCCAAACTTAAAACCTGAATGGTATTAAGTAGATGTACAATCTTTTCTTGACTTTCTTCATATTTACTTTTCCAATAGCTAACATCATTATTATTTGATGGTGCAACCTCAGTTTTTTCTTGAATAGCCTCTATTGTTGGAATACTAACCTTTTGATTAGTATTGGTCTCTATGCCTAAATATTCTGTTATTTTATTATAGGTACTCATTCTCATTGAGTTAGCTCGCATAGCTCTATAATATCCCTGTTCGGTTATGTCAATATCTTTGCACATTTGACGTACAGATACCCCCTTTTTCTTGACAGCAGGTTCAATAATTGCTTGTAAATTGTCCATGTGTAAATTATTTTTTAGTATTTGTCTTGATTCGTATTAAACATTTGATTAGTATTGTACCGCAATATTAGCGGTAATTACTGCAAATATATACGTAACAACGTCAAAAACAAACATAACATTGTGTAAAATGATACAATTACAACTAAAACAGCCACTCCACGGATACGAAACAAATACGATTGTTTGGGCTATCCGTACTAACAAAAACGTGTATGTTCTCGTAGAAGACTATCACCGTAAGAATCAACGAATAATTAAACCGCAACATTTACTATAATCCTTATCACCTACCATCATGATCAGAACAAGAACCGACGGTAATTTCCTATGGGAAATATTCAGTAAAGCAAGTTTTTCACAACAGGCAAAATTGAAAGAAGAACTAACCAAAAAGAAACTTTGGGATTCTTTCCAACGCATCCAGACCAAAGCAACGAAGCAAAACAGTTTTGATGCCGAAATTATAGGTATCTGTGTGCAGTGCCTTGTTACAGACCCGACAATCATTAAACGCTATGACATTCCAGACCTCACGAAATTGTATATTTTTTGGGCTGAAATCACAGGGCAAAAATTAGTAAGTTAGTTAGGATAGATACCCGTGTGACATTGTTGCACGGGTTATTTTACAAATCAAAAAGCTATGACAAAGAACGATATTAAAGACTTAAACAAGCTTGCGGAACTGCACAAGATAAGAACAGCAAGAACGAGCGACATTGACGAACTTCAATTTTTGGCACTAATGGAAAGAGGTGTATATGTATTGAAAACCGCTTTAATACAAGCGAATACACTTAACAGAACGGCATGGTTAACAGAGGTGTTAACCTTAAAAAATTTTAATGACGAGCTAGTAAAAGAAACATTTTTAATTAAAGATTTTTGTTTTACAAAAGTGGACAAATGTAATGGAGAGGTTGATTTAGCTATGCAATTTGCCTTAAAGATTTCTAATGAAAACCTTCTATTAAAACAAGAGAATGAACGCTTGAAAGAACAGTTAGCCCAACTAACTAACTAACTAACTAACAATGACAGCAGCAGAAAAACTTAAAGCAATAGAGGAATCTAAAACGAAGGGAACACCACCGATAACCGTCGTACCAAGTCCTAAACGGAAATTTTCGATTGAGTCCTTACTAAGTGAATGTATAACCCATTTAACACCAATCTTACCAGAAACACACATTTGTACTGTCAACGGGTCAAACTTTATGACTAACGGAGAAATCGCTTTTATATCGGGACTCCCAAAAGTAGGTAAATCAACCGTCGTTTCTTTTGTCATTGCGACGGCTTTAATGAAGGATATTCCCGACACATTGGACACGCTCAAAATCAGGACCAATTACACTGAAAAGAATATCATTTACATAGATACGGAACAATCAAAATCTGGTACAGCGGCAACGCTCAAACGGGTGCTAAAACTTGCCAATGTTACTGAGTGTCCTACTAACCTTAAATACTTCAACGTTCGTCAATACAATATTGACGAACGTATTGAAATTTTCAAGACAATTTGTGACGATTTGCCCAACATCGCTTTTGTCGTTGTCGATGGTATCACGGATTTTCTAACAGGTGTAAATGATGAACTTGGAAGTAATGCCGCTATTGAAATGTTAATGCACTATTCGAGCTTGTTAGACATACCAATCCTTTCAATTATACATGAAACTTATGGTGGTAAACTACGGGGTCAATTTGGGTCACAGGGCGAACGTAAATGTTCGGGAGCGATAACAATAAAGAAACATAAGGAACACCGTTGTTTTTCCATCGAACCAAAGTTTATCCGCTACGGTGCAGATTTTGAGGATATTTATTATCAGTACAATACCGAATCAGGAAACATTGAAAGTTTGGATTTTGAAGCCGTGCAAGCCGTTAAGAAATCGGAAGCCGCTAAAGATGAAAAAACAAGCGAACTAAAGGCAATGCTTGAAAAATGTTACGACTCCAACAGTGAAGGATTTAGCAAACAGGATATTGTAAAACGAATCACGATGCACCAAGTAAGCAAAGCAGGTGCAACCGAATCCGCAAAGCGTGCATTAAGTCACAGAAACCTAACCAAGTGTATTGATTTGGGCTTAATCGAAATCAAAGACGAATTACATTATTACAAGTATCAATAAGGATTTATTTACTCAAAACGAAGAAGAAGAAAATGGAAGCACTGTTTAAAAGTCTAATGAATGATTTAGACGAAACGTTTAATCAAGCGGTCAAAGAAAAAGACCAAAGCAGTAAATCTTTAGCTTGGAAGACCCTGATTTACAAATGTGACAGCCTAAAGATAGATTTCTGGGAATACGTCCAATTAAAGGCTTTAGCCGTAAAAAGTGCCGATAGTGCCGTTGTTGCCGTTAATTTACCGTCAAAAGGTTGTTTAAATTGTGGTGAAGAAATACCACAGACACGTAAATCAACCGCTCGGTATTGTTCAGATTCATGTAAAACGATTTTTAACCAACAAAAGTAAATTGATATGGAATTAGTGAAGAAAGTAGTCAATATGTTAGTAGAAAACAGGATTCATTTTTTTATATATCACCACCCGATATTTGTAGAAATACATTTTGCAACAATAGGGGTTAATTGTGATTCGGTGTATGACATACAACAATTAGTAATTAACAAGGAATATGGTATTATTCAGATACTTAATTATGACAGTCCAATACTTAACGAACTATGTGCATTTAAAGATTTAAAACAGTTTACACCTTTTAAAGTAACTGAATAAAAAAAGCCTGTACGTAGGTGCGTACAGGCGTAACCAATAATCATAACGATATGGAATCAGAATATAATTATCAGCCGCAAAGTTACACCTTTCAACAGAATGTAACTAATCAACCGCAATATATTGACATTCAATTACTGAATGAGCAGTATTACGAAGCAAGACAGAGTAGGAGGTCACGCAAGAACTTTTTGTTATTACTCTTAGCGTCACCATCGGTACTATATTCGCTTGCAATCGTTTCATTAATCCTAATGGATTTAGGCTTAATCATTGGAGGGTTTTATTTGTGTCTAAAAAACAAAGCACCTGCAAATTTATTGGTCCTGGTTGTGTCTTGGGGTTCGTCATACTTCTTTTCAAAGATTATATTGAAAATGTTCAAAGTACTAGAAATAAGTATTGATAACCTTCAAAATAGCCTGTTAGCCCCTCCCCCCTACTCAGAAGAGGGGGTAAATGTGTCAGTTTGCACGCAAACAGAAGCAAACAATCAAACGAGCAAACAGATTTTAGAACGATTTGAACTGCTTCGTAATGGAAGGATAGGAAAAGAAAAAGAAGAAGAAGACGAACCGACATTAGAGTTTTTTCCAGAACAAACGGTACGGGTTAAATTGCATGGAGAAAATGGAGACTATACATTTAGCTATAATGGACAACGAAACCCAAATGCAACCTACACAATCCCCTATCTTAAAAACAAAGTATTACCTGCGATTGTGTCTCGGTTAAATTCATCTAAGAACGAAAAGCAAAGAACCAACTGCCAAAGGTACATTGACTTTATGACAAGGATTATTGAGGAATGCGAATCATTGACTAGACGCAAAAACCTACAAATAGCAGAATCACAAAGCGGATGCAATAGCTACGAAGACTATCAACCATCGAATTATAGGGAGGGTTATCGCCATGCTACGTTAAATATAGTATTGGACGGTATGGGAGCAGATATTAGAAAATTCAGCAAAGCAGCACTATTGGCACAAGAACAAGGGTTGCCAATACCAGACCCACAAAAGTTCAACCTAAAGACTAGGTAGTATAAAATTAAAACCTGCTAGAAATAGCAGGTTTTTTTTATGCCTTTACCGCTGGTGTATGCGTGCGGTATAAATCTAAAATTTGTTCAAACTAAATTTTTGGTTTAAAAAATCAAATTTTTCTTTTAGTGTTAAGTAAACGAACCGATACACACCCCCCCCCGTGTGTATGTTCGTTCGTTCATTTATATAGTAAGGTAAAACGAACGAACGAACAGCGAACAAAACCCAAAAAAGCCCTAAAACGACGCTCGTTTTAGGGCTTTTTTATGGTTGTTCAAAAAGTGTTCGTTCGTTCGTTTTCCTATATGCCCCCGTGAACGAACGCAAAAACGAACGAACAAAAGCTATTTTCAGAAATTAGAATCAAAATTTCAGTTTAAAATCAAAAATTCAGAATTGATTTAGAAAAAAAAATCAGAATTGAGACCAAATTTAGAATCAATTGAGACCTATTTTAAACTTACTTTAAACTCCTTTGAGCCTTAATAACCTATCATACGCCTAATTTCAGCGTCATTTTTGGCAGGAAACATATCTTTTAGCATTATTAAAACCTCATTATCCCTAAAACGCTGTTTACCTCCTTTAAATCCTACCTGTTCTTTGCACGAATCAGATAAATAACCCGCTAATGAGTGATGCGATATATTTATCATAGTCGCAATGTCTGTTTTGTTCCAAAATACCTTGTGTTTCATCATGTCTTAATATGTTTTTTCTATACCGTAAATATACGGATTTTTGTGTTAAAATAATAGTTAAGTACGCTGTTTTACAGTGGTTTACGTTTGTTTTCGGTTGTGTGTGTTAAGGTGCTTTTAGTACTAAAATATTAGTAGTTAATATTGTGTATATCAAGTAACAAAAACTAACCAATTGGTCAAATGAAAAACTAACAGTAATGAAACGAAATCTAATATTATACGTCGTTCTTGGTTCGTTGGCGTATTTGGTCATTTTCTTTTGGCGAAGGATTAACGCTTTAAAAGGTATTCAAGTCAATACAGGCAAATTTAAAGAGGTTGATTACCGAAACGGCTTTTTAACATGGGTGCAGGAATTTACGGTTAATAATCCCGACACGGTATCGTTAACAGCTTCCAAAGCTAATATTGATGTCTCGGTCAATGGTAATTACGTCGGCAAATGTTCGCTACTATCACCACAAACGATACAAGCAAGCGGCATATCTGTAATTAATGTAAATGTTGTTTGTACACTCTTAGATATTGCTTTTGCTCTAGGTTATACCGTATTAGACTTAATGAGCCTTAAATCGCTAAAACTTGATATGGGTGGAACAATCGGAGCGTATGGTTTTACAGCCCCCATAAAGCAGTCAATCACATTTGACTATTCTCAAATTGTAAAAATTATTCAAAAGTTATGAATGAATCTATATGGTCATTGTCGGGGTCTCCTCCTGACGATTCGGGGTCATGGTTTGATGACGGTTGGGGAAACTGGGTAAAAACACCCACTACAAGTGCAAGTATTCCAGATGGTTTTATTGATGATGGTTGGGGTAATGCAAAAGTTTTAGCCCCTGTTATTCCTAGTGCTACGTTAGATAAAAATACCGTTAATGCAGTTGAAAACGCTAAAAAAGAAGCTAAAAGTTTAGGAGATACTAGAGTAGGTAAATTTCTTAATGGTGTGTTGACTTATGGTAACGACTTTTTAAAACTTGCGATGGGTTTTAAAATTCTTATAGACCCATCTAGTCCTGTTTCTTATAAAAACATTGACAAAACGAAACTGGAAGAGGTTGCTAATACTGGCGAATTAGATAGATCTTTTTTTTCCAAGACTCCTAGCACTGATCCACCAAAATCAAATTCAACATATTTTGGTATAGACTTTTCCAATCCGCTTACGTGGGTAGTTGTTGCTTTTGCTCTTTGGGGATTGTACAAACTGTTCAATCAAGTTCCCGTAGTTGCTCAACCTGTTTACCAACAGGCAAAACGTAGATAGTTTTATTTATTCTCAAATTCTTAAAATACAAAAATTATGTCTTTTAAAATTATTGCAAACAAAGGACGATTAACCAATTTTAATTACCCTTTAATGCTTTGTCAAGATGCGTCGGGACACACTTTTATTGCAGGATTTTGGCGTGAAAATAGTGTTTTAGTTTTCCGCTACTTCCGTAAAAGTGAGTTTTTGGCAGTAACTCCAACAGGTAGTAACTATGTTGGTGTAGGTTATTACAAAACAGATTTAACTGTTGATCCTGCTGTTGTAGCAGCATTAACCTGTACCGAAGACCCCGACGGTGTACCACTTAACTATCAAGCAGGTAAGGCAAGCGATTATTTTCCAGAAATTACAAACCTTAATTGGAGTCCTACAAGTGCCGCTTTAGATAGCATTACCGTTGCCTTTATTAATAGTGCTGGTGGTGGAAATGGTGGTAATGGAACAGCCCTAACGTTTGATGTTGTGGCAAATGGTGATGGTACGATTACCGTTAGCGGCATCATGGTTGGCGATTTGGTTAGCGTTGACGGTGGTACAGTCGTAACCGCAACAGACACAACCTACAACACCGCAAAACAAACCGACGGCACGCATACCGTTGTGGTTACTGCTGTTACTGCTGGTTATAGCTATACCGTCAGCTCAAAAACGGTTACTACTAAAATTGCGTTCTTGTCTGCACCGTTGGACTTTGTTACAGAAAATCCAATTTTATCAGTTGGCGTTTTGATTGCGGTTGTTCTATTGGTTTGGTATGTTATTGTACCAATGGTGAAAGGTGAATCTATTGGCGGTGGTAGTTCTCCTAAAAAATCCGTATCGGCTCGTAAACGTAATTTTATCAGCTTGTAACTCCTTACGAAAGCTTATCGAATTGGTAAGCTTTCATTCAAAAATTATTAACTCAATCTACTGATATGGCAAAAGTATTTAAGCCCGTAAAACCGAAAAAAACGGACTCTTACGCTAAACACGTAAAGTATGCCGAAGACCTTGTAAAATGGGAAGACGCAAAACAGCAAAAGGCAAAGCAGGAAGCCGTTAAAGCCGAAATCCGTAGCGGAAATATTTCTGGTGCTATGAAAATCGCAAACGGGAAAACCGCTAAAGCTGGAAGCGGAAACGCTGGAAAAAAACGCAAGTCAATTTCACTATAATTTTTTTAGTTCCCGACGGCATCCCGTTGGGAACTAATTACAATCACTATGAAAATAAACGCTAATGAGTTGGATAAGTGGGTAAGAATGAACAAAGCTCCACTTTGGGAAATCTTACAATCAGACAAAAAAACCGCTTTGTTTTCCTGTTCTGATACTTCAATAGATGATTCTATTATCGCACTTAAAGAAGCCTTGCCATACTTGCCATCAAGCGAATACAAGCTGAGGGCAAAACGCAAAGCAACAGACCCAAATAGTTCTTATCTGAGTGTTGATTTTGTGGTTTCTAGTAATGATTCAACTTCTAATAAACAAGGTACAAGCATGACCGATATTGAACGCTTATATCAAGAAAAGTTACAACAGGCTTTAGACTTGAAAGAAAAGGAATTCGAGATTAGAGAATACAAGCGAATGCACGATGAATTAAGCAATAAGTTTGATAAACTGCTAAAGCAAGTTAAAGAACTTGAAGAACACGTTTTAGATTATTTAGACGATCAAAAGACAAGTAAATCAGGTTTCGGGAATGTAGTAAACGACGGTCTAACAAGTTTAGCAACCCACGGAACAAAAGCCGTAGTTGATAGATTTGCAGGGTTTAAAGGTTAATTAATTAGTACTATTTTTTGAAAAAACACTATGGAAAATACAGAATTAACAATCGTTCAACAGAACGAACCAACATACGATTTTGAACAGGTTTCAAAGGATTTTATTGCATTCGTTCAACAAGAATGCACGCATCCAGAAACACAGCATTTTTATTCACAAACAGCGTCCGAACTATTGCTAAACATTCAGACGGTTATCGCTCAAAATCCGAACTCAATTAACGTTCTCAGTAATGAGCAGCTAATGACAGTAGTAGGGCGTTTTTTAGGGCGTGAAGATTTTTTAGACCCGAATGGTAGCTTTAATCCGAAATGCGTTTTTGCATTCGCTAAAGATGAATACGGAGTTGATTTATTAGGCAGCATTCCCGTAATGTTTAGGGGAGCGGTAATGTCTGCAATAGGACTTTAAAAAACAATCAATATGCCACAGTTATATCTTGCCGTAGCGGTTATTAGTTTATTGCTCGGAAAATTAAAGGATTTATTTGCAAGTATCACGGTTTCAGATACCAATAAAAAAATTATCCGTTGGGGGCTTATTGGGCTGTTAATGTATTTTTTGTATAGAATCATTGAACAAAGTGTAAATAAGTCTAAAGTACTGGCAGATGTAAATGGAGGTATAGCGGTTGAATTACACAATGCTATTTATGCTCAAGCGATGAACGTTAACGTTCCGTTCTTAGGTGATTTTCATATAGGAAATGGAGACGAACGAGCGGTTTTAGTTGCGTCTGCAAAAATAACAGATTACAACCAAGTTGCTAAATATTACAAAACACTGTACGGGCTTGATTTATATGCCGATTTAGAAAAAATTCTTTCAGCGGAAGAAATTGCCGTCTTTAATGAGAACGTTCAGAAGAACGGAGGTAAAGCCCCAAATACGCCCAAAAACAAAGGTACTACTCCACCCGTAAACCCTAAAAAAACTACGGTTAATTCAAATGTAGGACGGGCGGTTTATTGTACCTCTGAAACGGATGTTAATGTTAGAAGTGCTGATGACCCTTCTAAGATTTTGTACAAAATCAACAAAAAATCCCCGTCATCATCTTTAGGGAAAGATAAAGGATACGTGGGCGATTATGTAAAGACAAAGAAACTAACGATTGGAGGTCAGCAATATTTTGCTTGGGAGGTTGATATTCCTTGGGCAAAACAAATGGATGCAATAAACATCAACTACGGTCTAAATGGTTTAATTGTTTCTGACTATGCCACATTTAAATAAGTAGTATATGAATGCTCTAGTAAGCGAAGGATTAACGCTTTTGAAAGAATCTGAAAAGCTATATTTAACGCCTTACTATGACGTAAATGGTTGGGCTATTGGTTACGGAATGCACTATTATTCAAATGGTACAATCGTAAAACAAACCGATAAGATAACGAAAGCTTTTGCAGAATCTGAGTTTAAAAAAGTAGTGTCAAGTTTTGGTAGTCAAGTATCAAAGCTATTAACAAAAAAGGTTAATGACTACCAATTTACGGCTTTAGTCTCCTACTCGTATAACCGTGGTATTGGTGCTTTTCGTGGGTCAACCTTACTTAAAATGGTTAACAAAAATCCTAATGATTCTGCTATACCTGCTCAATTTGTAAAAGAGTGGGGAACTAATAATACTTACAAAAACGGATTGATAACTAGGAGAAAAACAGAAGCCGCTTTATATGTCAAAGGTTCAGGCGTTAATGGGAATGTTCAAGTTTTTTTGACGGTTCTTTCCACGGTTGCAATCGCCTATTTTGTCTATATCAAGTTCATAAAAGCCTAAATCCTTATGAAATTATTTTTAAACATATTTTTCGTACTCTTTAGTATTAGCGTTTCCGCTGCTGATTTTATGCCGTTCTTTAATCATGTTGTACTGGTAGAAGGTCAAGCATTTACAGTTACTCGTTTTGATCGTGGTGGAGCAACAAAGTTTGGCGTAACCTTGCAAACATATACTAATTTTTGCGGTATGCCATTTGTAACAATCGTATGCGATAAAAACAAAGATAACCGTATTACGTCAAGCGATTTGGCACTGGTAACGTTAGGAGATGTTAAGCCAATTTATAAGCAGAACTATTGGAATGTAATAAAAGGTGACATGATTCAAAATCAAGCCATTGCGGAATTTATAACGGACTTCGTAGTTAATTCGGGTGGTTCTGGTAGTAACATCAAAAGCATTCAACGGATTTTAGGAACGGTTCAAGATGGGCGTATTGGTTCTAATACGATTAACGCAATCAATAGGCAAAATCCTAAAATCTTGTTTTTAAAATTGTTTGCTTTTAGGATGTCTTTTTATAAGAAAATCGTACTCAGAAATAACAGCCAACAGCGATTTTTAAAAGGCTGGATTAATCGAATTGTTCATCTAAAAAATATTTATCAAAATGCAAAACTCATTTAAATTCATTGTTGCCTTGCTTATTTGTTCTTTGTTCGCTTATCTAGGTATTTCGGAGGTAGAAGCTAACGGACAAGATGAGTTAGCAAGTTGGGGAATCGTTCAAAAGTTAGACACTGCAAAAGTTATCCATTCTGTACATGAAATCAACGGCATCGTTAAAACTGAAATGTATCTTGATTCTACTTCGTTCGGAGTCTGTGATACTTGCGTTTCTTCGTTTAGTAGTGTCCTGACTGAAAATCGTATGCTGGTGGATAGTGTAGTTAAAGAAAATATTATCCTAAACGAACACCTTGAAAAAACACGGATGTTAAATGATAGTCTATCAAGTATTGAAATTAGGATTGACAAAGAAATAAAAAGAGGGTGCAAAATCATAGAGATTATAAAGCACATTCTAAAGTGTAAATAGGTTTTCATAGTGTAGTTCTTTTATGTCGTTAGCCCTGCTAACGGCATAATTAAAAAAAAGTGTATGAACTTGTTTCTTTCTGATTTACTGAAACGTGGAGTATTAGCCCAAACCTCAATCAAAAATATTGATTCGTTGGTGTTAACAAAGCCTAAATCAATCCTGATAACAAAACAGGTTCAAGCGGAAATTAAAAGCCGTTATTCTGTTAGCAGTGAGATTGGGGGCGTTATGGCAATGAGGGTTTTAGATGGTGGGGCAATGGTTACAGATACCGTGTATTTCTTTGACAATACTCAAAGTGACCCGTCGAAATATAGCCCAAACTATACTCAGTATCATAAGGCAATTGCACAAATTGTAGCGAATAAGCAACTACCTTTTTTATTTCATACACACCCAACGAAACTAGGAATATCAAACTATGACTATAAACGAGCGAAGTTCTATTTAACAAGTTCGTATGCAGATAGAGACGTTAGTTTTACACCTGTAAATTATCAAGGTTCAAGCCTTGTTTTACCTCAATGTATTTTTGTTGCGGATGCAAGGTTCACAGGTGGTTTAGGAGTGAGTATGTATAGCGGCAATATTTTTCCATTGTCGTTTAATCGGTTCGGTAAAGGTGAAATACTTGTATTAGAAGCAGTTGCCGTGGTGGCGTTCTTTACGCTCATTGTTCATCGTAAATACAACGTCCTTAAAGTCTTATTGCCTGTACTTGCTATTGTTATTATTTACTACCTATATCACCGCCCTAAGTATGTGTTGCAACCAAGTGGGGATATTTTAATTTCTGTTTAAAATGGGATATGTACCAACAAAAGAATCTATACAAGTTTATGGGACGCTCATCGACGAAGTCGTTACAAATAATATCAGAAATGTTATTGTTTTTTCTGGTGAGTATTCAGACGTAAATATCAACACCCGTTTTTATGATAACTCTTTTGAATATGTTTCTAAATACAAAGTTGGTTATGTATGGGAATTTCAAACTTGTAAGATTGTAACAGACACAGCTCGTATAAATCATTATGTCGCAAAAGCTAAACAATTAGCATATACTAAAACTATGTCAGTTATCGCAGGGTCAAATATTATATTAAATGAAATTGTTTACGCACCCGATAATTTAAGCTACAAGGACAAGGCTAAATGGTATGAGTCACATATTTTAGGGGCTATTAAACAAATTACAGATTTAGCGTTACAGCTTGGAGAAAATCCCGAAAAAGTAGAAAAAGCGATTGTATTAGCTAGTCAGAGTTTAGCCCAAATTGCAACGGTTATAAATCCAGTTGCTGGTGCTATTGCAGGCGGTGTTAGTGCTATTATTTCAGTATTAGATGCCTTTGACGTTTTCAGCGGTTCAGCAAAAAATGACTACATGAAAGCTAAAGAACAATATCAAGTAAATCAGTTTGTTCTATCTCGTTGGTCAGAAGAATATGCAATAGTGGTGAAACGCTGGCATGAAGTTGATAATGTCGAATATCAAGTCTATTTGAAAAATTTAAAGGGGCTTGCTGGACTAAATAATGACAGTCCCAAAGCCCCAACAAATGAAGCTCCTAAGGCTAATTATACGACAATAGTTGCTATTGTTATTGCATTAATATTTTTATTATTCATACTTTCTCGTAAACGATATGTCAACACTTAATTCAATTTCATTAGTGCTATTGTATGCACTGGTGGCATTGCTTTTTTTAGAAAGAAAGCGACAAAAGGATAAGCTTGTGCTTGTTTCAACAACTCCCATTGTAAACGGTTTTTTCTCTGGAAATGGATTACCTATTAATACTTTAGGGCAAAACGGAGACACGTATTTAGATTTCTCAAACGGCAACATTTACAAAAAACAAAATAACACATGGCTTTAATATTTGAAATTAAAGGAGAACAAGGCGACCAAGGTTTTATGGGCGACCAAGGATTAAAGGGGGATAAGGGCGACCAAGGATTAAAGGGCGACAAGGGCGATCAAGGTTTAAAGGGTGATAAGGGCGACCAAGGTTTAAAGGGTGATAAGGGCGACCAAGGTTTAAAGGGTGATAAGGGACAAGATTTGTTCGAGCTTGCACAACAAACAGGTTATATAGGAAGTATAGAAAATTTTATTCAAAAATCATTGATGATTATTCCCGACGTATTTCCACATCCTAATC
>ERZ650310.313-NODE-313-length-14918-cov-7.476822_pt1 | contig 14918 bp, 21 predicted proteins | sample MGYA00376246_ERZ650310 | MGnify/ENA primary metagenome ERZ650310 (study PRJEB26733, sample SAMN07839286) | wastewater metagenome | biome: small river; feature: stream; material: water | place: USA: North Carolina | collected 2016-03-01 ...
TTCAGACGTGTGTCTTCCGATCTCACCGGCAATGCGCTGGGCAACACTCTGTACGCTGGCGCGGGCAACAACACCCTGGACGGCGGCACAGGAATTGATACCGCGTCTTACAGCTACGCCAGCGCGGGTGTCACGGTTAGTCTGTCCGCCACGGTAGCGCAGGCCACCGTCGGCGGCGGCGCCGAGACCCTCGCCCCGCTCCTCGCCGAGCAGAACGACCTCCTCCGCCGCATCGCCGCCCGATCCGAGCGCACCGCAGCCGGCGTCCGCTCCGGCGCACTGGAGTTCGCATGAGCCGTCAGCCGTGGGAAGTGTTCGGCGGCGAGAACATCGTCGTCACGTCCGGCATCGACCCCGGCGTCACCGTGTCGCTCCGCAACGACGCGTGGGTCGTGCTCGAGACCCGCGGCCTGTCCATCCCCCAGGTGATCATCGAGAACCGCGTCGCCCCCGGCGAGGTCGGCAGCACGGAGCTGCCCGGCGCCGAGAACGAGCTCCGGACGTCGCTGCCGTTCCAGATCACCGGCACCCACTTCGTCGACGGCACCGCCTACGCCGTGTCACCGCAGATCGGCCTGCGGCGCAACTGGGTGTACCTGGTGCAGCACCTCATCCGGCCGAGCCGCGACGGCGCGCTCGACGCCGTGTACCAGTCGATCGACCCCGACGAGGCGCCGATCCCGTTCAGGATCCAGTTCCCCGCACCGGAGATCCCCGGCGGCGCTGTGGCCGAGTGGACGTGCAACCTGCCCGTCGTGCTCCCCAACGGGGCTCTCGTCCCCGAGGCGGCCGGTTCGTGACCTCGCTGATCACGATCGACATCCTCGAGGAGGACGCCGAGACCGTCGTGGCCGCCGTCGTCGCCGGATCGGTCGTCGACGGCGCCGTGCAGGACATGGTGACGGGCGACTCGCTCGGCGAGCTCTCCGTCGGACTCGAATCGCCGAACCGCGGCGACCTCGCTGTCGAAGGTCGGGTGCTCCGATGGAACGGCACCGGCGACGACCCGTTCCACTCGATCATCGAGGCGAACTCGCAGGTGTCGATCGCCGACTCGAAGTCGTTCGTCCCGCGCCAGATCTCGGTGCGCGGCCGCGGGCTGATCGCCCAGTGGGAAGCCGCCCGGGTCGGCCAGTGGCCCGGCATGCAGCAGGTCGCGTACTACACACGGCACTTCAACTACGCGTCGCCCGGGAAGGCGTCGACGATCAACGGCCCGGCGTACGACCACGGCCTGGTCCTCGACTACGACTCGAACGGTCAACCGAACCAGCCCGACCGACCACCACCGACGTCGTGGCGCGCTCCGACGGCGCGCCGCATCGGTTCGGCGGCGTTCAACCTCGACGAACCCGACGGCGTCTCGCTGTTCCGCACGACGCTCACGACGGGCGACGCGACGATCCTCCGTCAGCACGGCACCGCTGACGATCGCATCCTCGGGTGGACCGGCGGCGTCCCCGTCCTGAAGGGCCCGGAGAAGCCACAGGTCACCTGGCTCGAGACGTGGCCGTCGGCGACGCTCCTGCAGCCCAGCTGGACCTACGACATCGTCTACGCCACGAGCAACGAGTTCACCGCCGCCGGCGGCTCGGCCACGTGGCTCGGCGCCGCCGGCTGGCTCCTCGCCGACCAAGGCTCCGGGCTCACCACCGACACCCTCGCCTACGTCACCGACCCGTCCGGCTGGAACGCTCTCCGTCCGCTCCTCGAGCCGACCCCGGGATGGACCCCACCTGAGATCTGCACGACGCTCCTCGCCGAGTGGCAGGCCCAGAACCAGCTGACCGGCTGGGTCGTCGTCGACGAGGGCGAAGGCTGGGATGAGATCCAGGAACGCACCTACGAGACCGGCAAGGCCACCGGCCTCGACGTGCTCCGCAGCTTCGAAGCCGACGGGCTCGCCGAGTTCGCTGTCACCGTCGTCGCCGGCGAGAAGCGCCTCCACGTGTTCAAGCCCGGCGAGATGGGCAACCACCACACCGGAGCGCCGGGCCCGGCCCCGACGGCCGCCGAGCTCACGTCGCTGTCGTTCCAGTGGGTGGCCACGACGTGAAGTACGACACCGTCCGGGTCCGCTGGTCCGGAGGCGAGAAGCTCATCGGCACGCCCGCCGGCGAGAACAGCCGCGAAGGGTTCCTTGAGGACTCGTCGCTCACCTCGGAATCACAGGCACAGGCGTACGGCGAGCAGTGGCTCGCGATGCACACCGGCACCGTCGACCAGGTCGACCTCACCCTCGAGCCGGCTGCGGAGCTCCGACCGTGGACCGGAGTCTCCAAGGGCGACGCACTCACCACCGACGACCGCGACGGCGCGCCGCAACGCAACCGGGTCCTCGGCGTCGGGTTCACCCGCCTCCGCCGCAACGGCGTGCCGGCGTGGACGTTCACGGTCGGCTCCGCCGCTCAGCAGCAACAGATCGTCGCTCAACGCCAGGTGTCGAAGCTCGCCGAGGGATCGATGCGCGGCAGCTTCGGCAGCGCATCGCAGCGCATCGCCCCCTCGTTCGGCGACCTCCCCACCTCGGCGCTCGAGCGCAACAAGATCCCCGTGGCCGACACCGACGTCTTCGTCGCCGCCGACAACCCGTTCATCGATCCCGAGCAGCCGAACGACCGCACCAACCCGTACCGGTTCGACGACGCCGAGGCGCTCATCCGTGTCGAGTGCTCGTGCGAGTCCCTCGTCGGCTCCGACGACAGCGTCGTCGACATCTACCGGGTCGCGTTCTCTGACGATGGAACCGAGATCGCCGCTGACCCGATCGACACGTTCACGTGGCCCGGACCCGTCCGCCGCTTCACCTACGTCACCGAGCTCCTGTTCCTCAAGGGCCAGGGGATCCAGTTCCGGATCCCCGCCGGCGGAGCAGGCGCGCACCGGCTGATCACCATGCAGCCGATCAGCTCGAGCCCGAACTGAGGGAGAGACCCATGTCCTGTGATGACCGAGAGATCGAGGAGCGCACCGCCGGCGCCGACTGGGTGTGGTGGTTCGTCCTCGACGCCGAAGCGTCCGACGGCGACACGTCGGAATGGTCGAACCTCCTCGTCGAGGTCCGCGACCGACCCGGCGGCGAGATCCTCGCTTCGTCCCAGGTCGACCCGGCGACGGTGCTGATCGACGGGGCGTTCCCCGGCGAGGACGGCGAGGTCCCGGCCGCCGACTTCGACGCCGGGATCATCGCATGGACCGTCCCCGCCGACGTCTCCGCAGCGGTGAGCTCACCGCTCGCCGTCGTGCAGGCGTGGGTCGATCGAGGCGGGCCCGACGAGCCGTTCTACACCGAGACGTTCTCCGTGGCCCGGCCGGTCGCGGTGCGGGAGGTGGGGTCATGACGCTGGTGTTCCAGAACCACGTGCGCCGCCTCGTGTTCCAGTCGCAGACGACCCCGGGCGTGACGTTCGAGACCGTCGTCGGCGGCAACGGTGGAGCGTCTGTGCCGTCCGCACGGCTGCTCCCGACCCCGCTCGGCGACCCGGGCCAGATCCCCACCCCCGACGGCGCGGGCGGCGTCGAGTGGGCCGACCAGACCGGCTCAACCGCACCGGCGCGCCTGGTCCCCACCCCGCTCGGCGACCCGCACCAGGTCCTAGTCGTCGCAGCCGCCGGCGAGTCGACCGAGTTCGTCACGTCCGTCGACCTCGCAGCGAACGCAATCCTCCTGACCGCCAGCCTGACGCCGGCAGTCGACGACCAGGTGTTCATGCTGGCCCGCTGGCCCGGCGCGGCGCAGCAGGACCCGCAGCAGGTCAACGAGGCCACGACCATCGACATCCCGGCCGGGTTCCAGACGATCACCTCGTTCACGTGGTCGGGTTCGTACTCCCCGCAGATCCCCCAGAACGTGCTCGTGATGCTGCCCGGCGACGTGTGGCCGTCGAAGTACTGCTCGGTGGATCCGACCGACGGTCACTTCGTGCCGCTCAACGTGCCCGGGTTCGCTCGGATCTCGGTGGGCTGCGGTTCGGCCGAGGGCACCGACGAGAACACCCTGTGGATCGGGTGGAACAATGAGGACTGGCTGGGCCAGACGTCGCGCACGGAGCCTGCGACGTCGTTCCGGCCGCTGGTGGTGCCGTCCGACGACGTGCTGCTGCGCCAGTTCGGCCCCGGGTTCACCGGCCACCTATCGGGGAAGCTCCGCCTGGCCGAAGCGATGGGCGTGCTCGACGAGCTCGACACCAGCCGTCGGTGGCGGTTCACGACGGCCGCCGTCGACGGCACCACGCACACCAACATCGAGGTCGACGACAACGGCGTCCCGATCCACGACGCCGTGTTCATTCCGCCGACCGACTCACGGGCCATCATCAACCTCGGAGACCAGGCCGCCGAGGGCACCGAGATCCTCATGGTCGGCTCGTTCAACCCCGGCCTCGGCAACGCGAACGGCTGGTCGGCGTTCTACCCCATCTCCGTCGCCGGCTGCCTCGGCGACCTCCTCTCGCTGTTCTCGCTCGGGTCGTTTGACTTCTCCGGACCGAACGCCCAGACGCCCGTGTTCGGCGTCGACAGCACCCCCGTCCCGGTCCCGCTCGATCAGGACTTCGGCGACGCCATGACCTTCGGCGCCTACCTCGCGGCGCAGCTCGCCGAGGCCGGCGTCACGCAGGTCAACACGCCCGTCGTCCCCCAGTCCGACACGCAGTTCGTCGCCATCTTCCAGTCACCGACCACCGGGGACAGCTCGTCGGTCGAGGTGCTCGACCCAGGTACGGGCGCGCTGGCCGCAGTCCTCACAGAGCTGACGGCCGTTCCCGGCCACGACGTGTTCTACGTCGGCCTCGGCCGATCGAAGTTCGGGTCCGGCGAGCACTACGGCGTGCCCGGTGGCCCGCCGTCGAACGAGACCCACTCGAACCCCGACGCGTCGTTCGCGTTCATCCATCACATCGTCAAGGCCGTCCGGCGCGGTGGCGACTGGCTCTGCACGCACCGGATGATGCGCTACGACGAGATGCCGACGACCTGGTCGGGCGCCACCGACCCCGACGACGTCTTCGACGAGCCCAAGCCCGAGGACCTCAAGCAGACCCTCCTGCAGATCGCCACCCGCACCCGAGCCCTCGAGACGGCCCCGGCGGGATCCGGCGATGTCGTCGGCCCGGCCTCGTCCGTCGACGGGCGCGCTGTCGAGTTCGACGGCACCACCGGCAAGCTCCTCAAGGCCGCGCCGCTCACCGGCTCCGGCGGGCGGCCCCGCCTCGACTCCGACGGCACGTGGGCCGACATCCTGATCCCCTCCACGATCGCCCGAGACTCCGAGGTGGACTCGAAGGTCGCAGCGGCCATCGACGCGCTGCTGGCCGGCGCGCCGGGCGCTCTCGACACGCTCGACGAGCTCGCCGCCGCCGTCAACGACGACGCGTCCTTCGCAGCGTCGGTCACGACGGCGCTCGCCGGGAAGGTGTCGACGGCCCGCACGCTGGCCGGCCTCGACCTCACGTCCGATCGCACCGCCGCCGAGCTCCGCACCGCCCTCGGTCTCGGGTCGGCTGCCCAGTCGGCGTCGTCGGCGTTCGCAGCGTCGTCGCTCACCCTCGCCGGCCTCGACCTCACCACGAGCCGCACCGCGCCCGCTCTCAAGACGGCGCTCGGCCTCGCCAAGAGCGACGTCGGCCTCAGCGCCGTCGACAACCTCCCCGTCATGGGGTTCGGCGACCTCAACCCCGTGTGGCCCAACACCACCGACGGGGCGCGCGCCGGCAGCGGCGTCGGAACCGGCACCGTCGCCTCCACCGTCGTCACCGCCGTCGGCCTCACGCTCCTCAAGCCCGCCACCGTCTCCGCCCTCCAGATCTGGGTCTCCACCGGCGTCGCATCCAGCCGCGTCGGCCTCGCGATCTACGCCGCCGGCGCCGACGGCCGACCCGGCTCCCTCGTGTACGACGCCGGGTACGTCGCTACCGACACCGCCGGCTCGAAGACCCTCACGCTCGCAGCGAACCAGTCGCTCGCCGCCGGCATGTACTTCCTGGCCACCACCCTCAACTCCGGGACCGCCCCGTCGCTGTACGGCGCTGCGAGCGGCACCTCCGGCAACTCGATCGGCCAGCGCGGCGCCCTCGGCGACAACGTCATCCGCTCCGGCCACTACTACTTCGCCACCACCGGCGGAGCGTTCACCAGCTCCCCGACGTGGCTCGTCGCCACCGCCACCGGCGCCATCGTCGCCAACGTCCGCCTCGTGATTGCGAGCACACCATGACCCTCCCCCGCTACGACGAGATCTTCGCCCCCGACGGCACCACGCTCCTCGAGCAGCTCGTCGACAACGGCGACGGGACCGGCACCCGAACCACCTACGACGCCGACGGCAACGCCACCGTCGAGCAGCTCGAAGGCCTCCCCACCACTATCCCCGACCCGACCGACGAAGCCTCGATCCTCGACGCCGCCGAGACCGCACGCCGCGCCGCCTACGACGCCGTCATGGCGGCCGGCACCAGGTCGATGGCCCGCCTCGAGGAAGCGGACCGGGCCGGCTCCGACGCCTTCCGAGCCGTCCTCGCCGCCGCCCAGGCACCGTGACGATCACGATCTCGGACGCCGGCGAAACCGTCAGCCTCACGTCATCGACATCGATCACCGCCAACTACCCCGGAGCCACCGTTGCCGGCGATCGAGTGTTCCTGGTGGTGCGCAGCTGGTTCGACGGTGGAACGTTCTCATTCGCTGCGTCAGGGTTCACGTCGATCGCATCGGTCGACATCCCCATCTCCGGTGCCGACAGCCGGCTGCAGGTGTTCACCAAGATTGCAGCGAGCGAGACTGACGCCACCGTCACCCGCACCGCCAACGGCTTCCCACCCGGAGTGTTGCAGGGGTGGGCCGTCCACGTCTTCACGGCGAACGGCGTGGCCAGTTACGACCCCTCGGCGGCGACCGACACGCAGGCAGATGGGTTCACCTCGTTCCAGCCGGCGGACCTCTCGTTCACCGCCGCCGACATCGTGGCCGTATCCATCGTCAGCCAGCCCGGCGTCGACGACTTCGGTGGCAGTGGGCCGGATGGGGTCTCCATCTCCGAGCAATACCGGTTCGAGACGGCGACCACGTCGCCGTTTACGCCGTTCAACTACACGGTCAGCTCAACCTGGCCGACCGGGTGCATCACGTTCGGCCTGTCCGAGATCCCGGTGGCGCTCCCGCCATCGGGCGGCTGGACGTGGGGTCACCTCCCCTTCGGCGCCCGCACCTCCGGATTCTGAACCTCCCGAGGAGGAACCATGGTCCTCGACCAGACCCCGGCCCAGGCCGTCACCCTGTGGGGCGACGCCGACAACTGGCCGCCCACCAACCGCGCCCCGAGCTACACCCTCGGAACGTCGCTCGGCGAGGGCGCGTGGCCCGAGCACGATCTCCGCACCACGCCGCTCACGGAACGCGGCGAGCGGCGCATCTGGCGCAACCCCGACCAGTCGAACGGTGACCTGTGGTACCAGCCCGGCCGGTTCGGGACGATCCTCGAGTGGCAGCCGAAGAAGGCGACCGGCTGGTTCCTCGCCGAGTTCTTCCGCCAGCTGAAGCAGTTCGCCCTCGACATGGACGCGGTGCGCCGGCCGCTCGTCATCGGGTGGGGCCGCAAGTGGCGCGAGGTGGGCGGCACTCAGGGCACGCACGTCGATAACGGCGCCATCGTCATCGGCCTCGACGGGACCAGCTTCGAGATCCAGGGCATGGTGCCGTGCTCGGCGTGGGACATCGCGCAGATCAACGGCCGATGCCTCGCCGGGCAAGGCGTGGCCTACGCCCGCCTCGGCGACTACCGGGTGGACGGTATCTCGCACCGCCGCCCCGGCATCACCCCGCACGGCTCGCAAGGGCCAGTGTGGAAGGCCGACGGGATGCTGCGCCCCGAGCACCTCGACAGGTTCGTGCCGTCGCTCGAGCTGTCGATCGTGCTGCCGAACACCGAGTGGGGCCCGACGGCGCGCGCCGTGCCGCCCGGCTGGGTCGAGCACCCGAACAGTCAGCCGTTCGCGTCGCGCATGACCGTCCGCATCCCCGACATGGGCCCCGGCAAGGTGCCCAGCTTCACCGGGCTCGCCGTCGACGTCACGAACGACGGCATCGACGCCTGGCTGCGCTGGCTCGCCGTCGAGTTCCCCGGCGACGGCATCGACCCCGAACGGCGCCGCACGTTCGCGTGCAACCTGCGCGGCTGGGCGTGGGACGCCTCGAAGCCCAAGACGCTGGCCACCCGCATCAGGGTTCGCGAGTCGGGCACCGGCGGGAAGATCCTCGAGTCCACCGGCGACCTCGCCGACTGGGCCGTGCGCTCCGTCACCCCGGCCAACGCCGGACAGCTTGGCCGGGGCCTGCTCCGGTTCGGGCTCCTCACCGTTACCGACGGACTACCCGCCCAAGGAGGCGCTGCGTGAGCACGCTCGAACACACGGTCGTCCTCATCAACAGCCTGTGCGCCCTCGTGGCCTTCGTCGCGAACACGATCACGTCCAAGTCGGCGCCGCCGCCGTGGAAGGTCATCCGTGCCCTCGTCGCCGTGCTCGCGCTCATCTATTCGGGCGCCTACATGTGGCTCTACCTCAACCCCGACAAGCTCGCATCGTGGTCATCGACCATGCGCGGCGTGTCGATCCTGTCGTGGCCGATCGTGTGGATCTGGCCCGCCATCGTGACCTACCGGGTCATCCGCCTCTCACGCCGAGTCGCCGTCCTGAGCGAACAACTCGACGCCCGAGAGACATCCGATCGCGCTGAGCAGGCGCTCGATCCCGAGACCCGCGGGGAGTTCGACCGATGATCGCATACCAGGGGTTCGTCGCTGCGGCGGAAGCCACCGGGTCCAGCCTCCCGAACCTCCTCAAGGGGGCGGGCGGCGCGACGCTCATCTTGGGGCTCGTCGGCTACTGGCTCAACCGGCGCAAGCCGCCCGCCGACGCCGCGGCGGTGCTCGGAGGCGCGGCCGTGACGATCGCCGGCGGATACGAGGGGCTGTTGAACCGACTGCTGACCGAACAGGAACGGCAGGCCGCCGTCATCGACTCGCAAGGCCTGACGCTCCACACCCAGGGCGAACGGATCGCCTACCTCGAGGGGAAGATCGAGAAGACGGAGGCGCGCCGCGACTGGTGGCGAGCGCGGGCGCAGCAGTTCGAGGAGCTGCTCCGGGCGATGGACGTGCCGATCCCGCACCCGGTCCCGATCTCGATGTACGCCGACGGCACCGACGACGACGAGGATGCATGACCCCCGCAACCGAGCAAGACAACGAGCGCCTGGTCATCGCCGCGCTCACCCTCATCGCCGTGGTGGCGATCATCGCGGCGGCCACGCTCAGCGCCGTCGCGACGATCTCGCACACGCAGGCCGACACGACCGTCATCGTCGCGTTCCTCGGGATCGCCACCGGCGCCGTCACCGGCCTCGCCGTGCGCCGCACACGCATCACCGCACCCGACCCCGTCCCGCAGCCGCCCGCGCCCGACTGGGCCGGCCCCCTCACCTAGGAGCACTATGGCCTACGAAGCCGTCACCACCACCGAGTACCGCACGAAGACCGGCGAGCGCCGCGGCACTCGCGCCCTGCTCGACGTGCTCCTGTTCCTGTTCGGAGCCCTGGGCGTCACCGACCTCGGCATCTACAACCGCCGCAAGGTGCGCGGCGGCAGCTCGTGGTCGATCCACGCCGTCGGGCGCGCCTTCGACCTCGGCATCCCGAATAAGGCTCTCGGCGATCGGATCTTCCTCCTCCTGATCCGGGCCGCCCCGAAGCTCGGCCTCTGCGAGATCATCTGGTGGGGCCAGCGGTGGACAGCCGAGAACGGCGTGCAGCCGTACTACGGCGTCGACAACCACCACACCCACATCCACGGCGCGCAGACGCAGGAAGCGGCGGACAACCCGTCCAAGCGGGACGACCTGACGAAGTGGTACGCCACCGCGATCCTCAACGGCTGACCCTGCCGGCCACCATCGCCTTCCCCCGGCGAACCGAGCCCCGCACCGGACCCCTCCCGGCGCGGGGCTCTTGCGCGTTCAGGCGCCGACCTCAACCAGCCGGGACAGCTCGATCGCCAGCATCGGGTCGTCCCGGCGGTACGACACCTCGAGGTGCGCCGGCCGATCGCCGCGGCGGTACGTGAAGGTGACGTGCTCGTCGTCTGTCGCGACGGTGCACGTGATCCGGTTGCGCGCCGCCGTCGGCACGTTCGTCGTGACGATCATGGTCGTGTTCGGCGGCGGGAGATCCATCAGCCAGTCGCCTCGATCGCCGCCGCGTCGATGGCAGCGCCGATCATGTCGGCGATCGGCCGGTCCTTCTCCGGGGCGGCGTGCAGGTAGGTACCGAGGAACACGGCCTCGCTGTTCCCGAGCCGACCCGCACCCTCGGCAGGACCGACGCCGGCCGACGCCAGGAACGAGCCGGTGGCGTGGCGGATGTCGTGGAACCGCAACGACACCCCGGCCTTGCGCGCCAGCTTCACCCACCACCCCGTGATCCGATCAGGATGCACCGGGTCCGGTCCGCCCCACACGAACCACGTCTTCGCCAACTGCTCCCCTGCCGCCATGAACGTCATCTCGGACTCGTCGCGCCACGCCTTCAGCACGGTCATCGTGCCTGCGTCGATCGCCAGGCGCTTCGTGTTCCCCGTCTTCGTGCCCTTCACGACGACCCGCCCGCCGAGCCCCTTCGATCCGGTGCGAGTGTTCCCGCCCTCGACGGTCAGCGCCCGAGAGATCGTGACGCGCCCGGTGCGGAAGTCGATGTCGGACCAGCGGAGCGCGCCAAGCTCGCCACGACGCGCTCCCGTCGCGAGCGCCACCCGGATCAGCGTCGCCATCGTGTGGTCGCCGTCGTTGTGCGCCTGGGCCATGACCCGGACGACGTGCTCGATCGACACGTCCCGCTCACCAGCGGCCAGCGCCTTCGGCGGCCGGACCCGGGCGCACGGGTTCGACGCCAGCAACCCGTCGCGCACCGCCTCGGCGAACGCCGCGGACATGTGGACGTGAGCGCGGCGCGCCGACGGCACACCGGAGCGGGTCGGCACACCGTCCACGGTCGACGCCTTCTCGACGTCGGTGATGATCTCGGCGTACAGCGCCTTCAGGTCGGGCGGCCGCACCTTCTCGGCGCGCATCTTGCCGATGCGCGGGATCAGGTGCCGCTCGACGAAGTACCGGTTCTCGCTGGCGGTGCGGGGCGCCCAGTCCCGGTGGCGGTCGGTCAGCCATCGCTCGAGCATGTCGGCAACGGTGCCGGCGTCCGTGAGCGGCGCGTGCTTCCCGTCCTCGACGTCGGAGATCAGGTCACGGAGCGCCTTGTCGGCAGCCTTGGCTGATCCGTGGAACGTGACGGACTTCTGCCGGTCGTTCCCGTCGGCGTCGCGGCCGACGTACGCCCGGAGTTCCCACACGCCCGGGCGCCGCTCCCGCTTGCTACCCCTCATGACGTTCGCCGGTAGAGCCGATCCCCGACGCGTTCGTAGATTGCTACTTCTCGCCACGGCGGGGGCTTCGTCAGGTCTTCTCCGGGCTTCACCATGAGGTGTCGGCGCGGTACGGCCATCGGCCGCCGGATCTCGTGAGGCCGCCGACCTTGCCACCGGTACACCATGTCGACCGAGTCCTCGAACCCGAGCAGGATCACATCCTCGTCGCTTAGCGCTATGGCTGGCTCGGCATCAATGAGGCGCTCCATCTCGGCGACGGTGCGAACGTCCATCGCCCGCAGCAGATCGTCAATGATCCGCCCAAGTTCGTCGCCGTCCATGCCCTCAGTATGCACCCTTCCACCGACACCGTGGGAAAAGTCGTGGGATGGCAAAAGCGAAGGGGACCGGCCAACCGGGCCGATCCCCTTTAGTTTCGCTGCTCCGGGGGAGGGGCTCGAACCCACGACCCACTGATTAACAGTCCGCAAAACACGTAGTCTCAGTGCGGATCAGCGAAGATTGACCCACGGAAGGTCGCGGCCTCCACACCGCTCCACGCCGGTCCTGAAAGATCCGTGGGACAAACCGTGGGATGCGGACAGGGGTGGAAGTCACCCCACGAAGGCACTACGGCAATGAGACGTCGACCGTCACGCCACCGTCGGCGCAGCGCTTCTCAAACGTCGACGCGAACGTCGAGACGACGTCCTCGAACGGGGACATCTGGCGATCCCACGCCGTCACATCACCGGTCCGAGCGTCGGCGACGGCCGTGTCGTACGCCGACTTCGTGCCGTTCCGCAGGTCGAGCAGGGCCGAACGGATGTCGGCGTCGTCGACCGTGGCGATCGCCTTGTCGACCGCTGCGATGTGCCCGGTCATGGAGTCGTCGAGGGCCATGCCCCCCATCCGACTGTCCCGCGCCACCTTGAAGCTCGTCCGAGCGCGAGCACTGGCTGACTCGAAGGTTGTGCACGCCGCCAGGTCGCCGCTGGTCAACGTCGGCTGGGTCGACGGTGGCACCGTGGCTCCAACGTCCGACGCCCCTTCTTCGGCACCTCCACAGGCGGGCAGCGCCAGGAGTACCGCCACGACCAATCCGACTGTCCTCGTGTTCATCGCTCCCCCGCTCTCACTGTCAGACCTTCACTGTACATTTGTTCGTCCAGCCCACTTCGCAGTGCGGCCGGCGGCACCACAACCTGGGGAAGGACCACCATGCGAGAGGCCGAGAGCGACGCGCCCGAGAACGACATCATGAGCCGGCTCGAAGCTCAGCTAGGGCGGCTCGAAGATCTCGCTGCAACTTCCGATGCGCTCGTTCAAGAGCTTCTAGGCGTCGCTCGATCACGTCGATGCGCGGCTGATCGCCCTCGCCCATGCCCAGGGCCGCAGTGAGTTCACCCTCGCACCCGAGCACCCGCTCCAGCTCAACGACCTGCGCTCGCGACTTCGGCAGGTACTGCCCCCGCTCCCACGCCGAGAGCGCCGACGATGTGACCCGGTGCTCCGTGGCATCCATGGCCGTAGCGACGTCACGCAGTGTGCGCTCGCCCCGTCGTGCCCGCAGCAGTTCCCCGAACTTCATGGGCAGATCGTCGGATTCCACGGCCGCTGTGTCTATCAAGAAATGTTGAACGTTGTAAGTACGAGCGTGGAACTACACCCGTGTGCAGGGCTGTCCAGATTTCTTCTCAACAATCCTTGACTCCACTGCACAGATGACCGATAGTCCTTCCATGGTCATCGAAGCTTCCCCCGATACCGACGAAGCGATTCGCCGTCGCTGGGGCCAGAACCTCGTCGACACCATGGCGACCCAGGGCATCACGCCCAAGCGTCTTGTGATCGATCTCGCCCAACTCGGCGTCGAGGTCAGCACCTCCTCGATCTCACAGTGGTGCAAGGGTGATGTCGCTCCCGGCCCCTCGAAGATGATCGCCCTCGCCCGTGCGCTTCACGTGCCCGCACGCATGCTGTTCTCGCTCGACGTCGAAGTGATCCGCCAGGACGCTGCGGCATGAGCGCCCTCGAGACGGACCTGGCCGAGCTTCGGTCGATGCTCGCCACCGCCCTGCAGCGCATCGACGACCGGCCCCGCGAGACCAAGGCCTACAAGATCCCCGAGGTCGGCCGGGTGCTCGGCGTCGACACGAAGATCGTCTACGCCATGATCCGGGCGGGAGAGTTGCCCACGATCACCCTCCCGACGATGACCGCCAAGCGCGTCCCCGTCGCCGCAGTCGACGCACTGGTCGCATCCGACCGCTGGGAACTCCCTTCAGCGCCGTCTTCCTCCCCAGCGGCCCCGTCCGGTCCGCTTCCCCAGATCGTGGACGGTGGTCCAGGCAGCAGCCCATAGGCCGGCGCTCGCGTCCCGCTGTACCCCGCCTGCCAGGGCGGGGCCACCTCCACACCTTCCCCACTTCCGCCCCCGAACCCCATCTAGGAGACCCGATGACCGACACAGCCCTGGCGCTAGCCATGCCCGAAACCAGTTCGCCGCCCGCCTCGGCCGTGCCGCCGGTGGTCCAGTTCCTGCAGCTCCTCGTCGCGTGGACGCTCGCCAAGCCACGCGTCGCTCTCGACCTGGACCGCGTCGAGTTCGCCAGCTTCGAGGGCGAGCAGTGCGGGTGGGTCCGGCTGATCGTCAGCCCCGGAACGTATCCGACGGCCCATGTGTTCAGCGGGATCACCCAGGTGTGGCGAGTCGCGGGGCTCGAGCCGTGACCGCCGCACTCATCACCCTCGGCATCGTCACCACGTGTGGGCTGCTGTCCGCCGTGTGGGTGCACGTCGTCGGCGAGGTGGTCGAACGATGACCGCCCTCGCCGTCATCTGCGCCGTGTGCGCCATCGGCTACGCCGTCGCCGCCTGGTGGGCGTGGACCCTGTACCGCCGTGCCGCCGTCGCCTGCCTCGCTGCCGCCGTGGCGTGCACCCTCGCCGCCCTCGCCGTGGCCGGTGCGGCATGACCACCAAGCGACCCACCGCCCGCCAGCTCGACAACATGCGATGGGGATTCAAGCTGGTCGGCCCGGACCTTTGCACCGATGACCACCAGGGCGGCCGGTTCCGCTACCACCTCGACGCATGGACGACTGCCGCTGGCCCGTTCACCACTCGCGACCTGTGTCCCACCCAACCCGGCGACGGGGTGTGCGTCGCTCTCACCCTGGCCGGCGCTCAATCGGGCGGCGCCACGTTGGCTCGGTCCGTGTGGCTCACCGTCGGCTACCTGCCATCGGACGTCCTCGCTGCCGACATGAACAAGGTTCGAGTAAAGCGCCTCTATGTCGGCCCTGATCCCGTCGACCCGACTCGCATGGTTCTTTGGGGCGCCGCAACCAGGGCGTACCTGTCCGGGGCGAACCTGTCCGGGGCGGACCTGTCCGGGGCGTACCTGTACGGGGCGAACCTGTACGGGGCGAACCTGTCCGGGGCGGACCTGTCCGGGGCGGACCTGTCCGGGGCGTACCTGTACAAGATCGGAAGAGCGTCGTGTAGG
>ERZ650310.314-NODE-314-length-14827-cov-6.444286_pt1 | contig 14827 bp, 10 predicted proteins | sample MGYA00376246_ERZ650310 | MGnify/ENA primary metagenome ERZ650310 (study PRJEB26733, sample SAMN07839286) | wastewater metagenome | biome: small river; feature: stream; material: water | place: USA: North Carolina | collected 2016-03-01 ...
ATTGATCCTACATTCGGTACTAGAGCTGGAGCTAAAGTATCACTTGTACCTTTTGTTTATGGTTCAGGTTTTAGATCTATTGGTGCTGCTCAATCCCGTGCATTCATGGAGGAGTTCTATAAAGCTTTAACTAAAGCTAAGTTATCGAAGGATGCTAATAAGATTAGACAGTTCCAAGCTAATTATGTAGCTCTTGCTCAAGCTGTAGGTACCCCACGTGAAGAGATAGTTGATTTCGTTAAACTGACTGTTCAAGAAGCTTTAGATACTGAGCTAACTCTGAAACAGATTAAAGCTATCACAGGTTTAGAGAACAAGATTCGTAGTCAGATTACTGAAGAAGCTTTGACTCAGGTAGCAGGTACATTGATTCAATCTAGGAAGCGTGTAAGTGGTTTAGCCAATGTAGGATTTGAAAGCTACAATCGTTTGTATAGAGCTTTATACGATCAAGCTTATGCTAAGTTAGCTGAGGGTAAATTCTTACCTTATCGTATTGGTACTTCAGGTTCACTCATAGGTGAAAAGATTGTTGTTGAAGGGATGAGTGTATCTCAGAACCAAAAGGTTAATGATGAGTTAAAAGACTTCACCCCTCAGATTTATTCTGTAGGTGGTGTGTTTTCTACTAATGGTGAGAAGTCTGCTCACTCTATGTGGTCAGAGGATCAAATTCAAGACCCTACAGATACTGGTACTACAAACCCTACATTTGGTGCTACAACAGAAGGTAAAGCTTTACCTACTCCTAATTCTGATGGGGCTATATTCCCATCTAAGTCTATTACTACTAACCTACACATACGCTCTGTTAAGTCCAGAGGTGCTGCTACTAATGCTGCAGTAGTACAGGCAATGGATGCATGGATTACAGCTAAAGTATCTGCTGCTATGGATACCTTTAACCATCATGATGAGAACGTATCTTCTATTGATAAAGCTGCTGAGATGGGTCAGTTACAGAACAAGACTCTGTTCAATGCTGTGCTTGATTACGATGTATACCTTGAAGTACTTAATGGTTCTTTACTCAGACCCTTGAGAGGAATCATTAAACTCTCTAAACGTGACGACACATTAGCTATTGCCAAGGGAGAAGTTGGTAATGTGTTGGGGGATCTTACAAAGTACATGAAGGATAACTTTGGAGGGTTCAATGAAGACATGGGTATGCTTGCTTCATTGGTTCATGAGATGTATGCCTTAGAGATAGCTAAGTTAACCAAGTATAAGAATCTCAAGTCTATCTCTCAGTATGGTATTGAGGGTGGTGAATACACTGTTACTAAAAAGGATGTAGCTCGTATTAATGATCTGATTGCTAGTCATGTAGCTAGTCGTACAGCTCTCTTAAAAGAGGTTGCTAAAATCTCTACTGATTTAAAAGCTATTGGTGCTAAACCAAAAGCTGAACCAGTAGTAACAGCTCCTGAGCCAGATAAACAAACTTCTAAAGCAGAACCAAAGAAAGAAGTAAGTGTACCTGTGGTGTATTCAAAAGATGGTGAGGGAAGTTTTCAAGGATTTGTTGGAGGATTCAGTGATATTGGTAAAGGCACTGTTGAGGGTGATGGTAAAGACATAGCTATGCGTAAAGTGGCTACATCATTTATCGGGGAGGTGAGTAATATTAAAGGTTCTTCTTCTACACATACTTCTGCTACAGAAATAGCTGCAAAGACTGAAGATGACGTAGAGTACGCACAAGAACAGAGTCACATTCCAAGTATCTCACCTACCATCTATACCGCAGGTAACACCCCTAATGGGGGCAATGTAACAATGCTTGCACGTAATGGTTCTCTGAAGGGTAAACCCTTAGATGAGGATACTAAAGAGATGATACATTCAGATATGCTTAGTGGTAATAGCTTTATAGTTGGGGATATGCCTGGGGTAGATTCTCAGTTTGTAGACTTTCTCAATGAGATAGGTGCTAACTTCAAAATTTATCACACAGGTAAATATGCACGTATTCAGGGTAAGTATATTAATCCAAATCAAGGGGATATGTTTGCTACATCTGAAGCCAAAGAAGAAACACCTAAAGGTAAACCTGCAAGTGTTGATTCATTCATCGTAAGAAACGAAGAGGGTGTTGTTGATACACTGGCTACTCTGAACAGTATGCCAATCAATGATTCTACTTTGGTAGGTAAAGTCATCAAGCAAGTGGTTGAAGCATTGAAAGGTAAGTTACCTGCTAATCTAAAGGTACACATGGTTACTGGTAATAATCTTCCTACAGCTTTAGATAAAGAAAATGTTAAAGACACTTTATCTAGGGGTTCAGCAGGTGTTACTTATTCTGTAGGTAATACTCACACCATTGGTTTAGTTGAGGGTAAAGCTAACAAGATTACTTTCATCCATGAGTTGATTCACGCATCCACTGTATCTGCTTTAAGTGGTACATCTGCTGAGGCTAGAAAGCTTAAATTTAATATCTCTCTATTACGTAATGCTGCTTTAGCTGCCTATAGGAAATACACTGATTCATTGGATCCTGTATTTAAAGTAGATGCAGAACGTAGGGACAAAGTGTACATGGATGCTTTCAATAGTGAGGGTGACAAAGATGCTGAGTTTGTAGCTATGGCTATAAGTGAACCAGCTATTATTGATTTCTTGGCTACTGTTCCTGCACCTAAGACTACCAATACAGGTACTTTGATGAGTGTCTTCTCAGCATTTATTAAAAGTGTTGGTGAGTTTTTAGGGGTGGTTAAGAATGCTCAGGGTAAAGATGTAGAGTCTGTACTTGAAGCAATGGTAAGACAGACAGCTTATTTGATGACTATCAATGACCAGTCCAGTGCTTCTGAACAGATCAATAATTATCCCGGTCAACAGGCTGCTGTAGACGCTGTGAGGCTCATTAGAGAGTACCCATCTAAAGAGGTATTCAATGTACTGCCTGCTAGTTTAGATGTGGGATTTGATACCTATCTGTCCTCCCTGATGGATACCATTGTTGATAAGACATTCAATCATTTGAGTTTCCCATCTACTACCTATACTCCTTTACAAGTTTGGGAGAATGCCATTACTGATGGTAGAACTCCTTATACAACTAGAGCTGTAGCTGCTGGATTCATTCTGAGTGAGCGTGAGTTATTTGCTATAGAAACTCTTGAGGTAGCTCTTAAAGGTGCAATGGATGCAGGTATCACTACACCAGTGTACAAAGAGATGGAACGTGCTTATGAGTCTGCTCGTAAGACTCTGAAGGATGAATCTTTCTACAATGGTGATTGGTCTACAGCATTAGAATCTGATAGAGAGATTGCTCGGAATAAGCGTAAACACCTATTCAAATTAGAAGGTGGTCAGGCTACTAGAAGTGATTATATGAGTCGCTTCATGGCTATGGCATTAGCGAGTTCTGAGGTTAATTCTTTACTTGGTTTCCCTACTCTTACTGAAGCTAGAGTGGATGGGACAATCTCTAGTAAAGTCTTAGCTTACTATGAGTATGCAATGGACTGGGTAAGTGGTCACTTAACTGGAACCATGAGATACCAAACTATCAATAGTAAGTTACCTACATTGGCTCAGAAGCTAGTTGATATTGATCACAAGAAACGTGACCAAGCATTATCAAGTGTCTATGACTCTGTAGCTGATAACTTGGATAAGGCAAATAAATACATTAAAGAGTCTGGAGGTGCTTTGGCAGATAAATTGGAGAACATGATTGGTGATAGTAAGAAAGGTCTTCCAAGTGCTGCAAGAACTGCTTCAAGAGTAGTACTTCGTGGTGCAGCTATGGACATGTTAAAAGTGTCTAAAATCTGGAGAGACATGAGTGCACCTAATACTGTCTTAGGTTGGAAAGGAGAGCTGTTAAATGAGCTGTCTGATCCTTCCAGTGTAGGTCAAGCTGTACGTAGTTTACTGCGTATTCATACTCGTCTTCAGACTGAACGTAAGACTCACAAGAGTACTACTAAAGAATCCATCCTCAGTAACTTCCTAAATGGTGGCAAGAACCTTAGTAAAGATGATCACAGTGCAATCACCTATGGTGTTCTTAGAGGTGACTTAAAAGCTCTCTATGACCTTCATGGGATACGGGGTATTGAGAAGTTATTGAATAATGCTGATGAGGTTGATGCTGAGGTAGCTAGACTTGAAGGATTGATCACCAATGAGACTCATATTGTTAGAGCTAAAGACTTGGCTCATTACATGACCTCCGGAGAGGTCAATCTGATGCTTGCTAAGAATGCTCTGTCCATTGCTAGGGATGTAGGTTTAGCCAGTGCTGTTGATGAGGATATGGTGTCTGAGGAGCTAGTATCAAATATTGATATGTTGGTTTCTTTGTATGCGATTCAGTACATGAAATCTAGTCATCTCCAGACGCTCCAGAAGCTCTTTAAACAAGAGGGAACACGTACCGATGGTAATGGGTTGGCTGCACTGATGAAGTACCATCAAGCTATTGAGCAAGAGGCTAAGGATACTTTGTTTGAAGGTAACTCTGTGTCCATCATCAAAGGGTATACACCTGAGATTACTAATCCACACAGGGAGATCAAGATTGTTACATTGGCAACTGATGCTAAACATCTTGAGGCTATGGGGTATCAATTACATTCGATATTGAGTGCTGATCCTAATGATGTGAACCAAGCTAAACGCATGGTGTACTTCACTGAGGAACCAAGTACTCAAAGGTTTGTTACTGGTGCTATGAGCTTAACTGCTGAAAGTGCTAAGGGTACAAGTATTATTGATGGCAGTTCTTTGAGTGTGAAAGATAAAATCTCTGCGCTTAAAAGTATTACTACTCGTAGTGCTACTAAACTGAAAGCTAAGTCAGCTAAAGACTATGATCCTACTGCTGTAAGGAATCGTGGCATATCACCTACTTATTCTAATCTTGGTTCCATTCAGGATTTCAGATATGAGATGACTCATGCTACACGCGATGGTTTGTTACAACGTAACAATAACTTTGCTGAGATCATGGGTACGTATGCAGGTAGTAACTTTGATAAAGCTTCTACACCTAAACACAATGAGACTGTGATTGATGCTCTGTATAAGGATTACAAAGAGAACTACTTGAAGGATCCAAGAGCATACGTAATGATTGGTAAGGATGCTACTGATCCTAAAGCTGTTGAGATGTATGCAATGCTTCCATACAAGACTCGTAAGTACATTGATAAAGTATGGGGTAAACGTGAACCTATGTGGGTACGTAATGATGCTTTACTAGCTACATTTGGAACCAACAAATATTCTATCGGTGAGGCATTTGAGAAGAATCCTGATGCACGGAATATCGTAGAAACAACTATCGTTGATATGTTCAAAGTATTGTTTGGCGATACTGCCAAGCTGAGAGCATTACAAGGTGAGAGACTTAATCAAGAGTTGGTGAGTTGGTTCAAGAGTACTGTTGTTATTCGTAACTTGACTACATTGATGGGTAATCAATCTGCTAATGTGGGTGTGTTACTTACAATGGGTGTATCGCCAGTTGATATTATCAAAGACTCTATTACAGCATTTAAAGCAGGTAATAGATTCAGAAAGGATAATACTGAACTGGTTCGTGTTGAGAATAACATGAAGGCTAACGTAGGTAACTTTGAAGACAATGTTCAGCTTCAGGCTAGATTGAAGGATTCAATTGCACGTAATCCATTAAAGGAGTTCTTAGATGCTGGTATGTTAAATACCATTGTTGAGGATGTATCTTTAGATGTTGAGGATTACAACTATAAGTCTAAGCTGGCTCAACAGTTGGATGATCAACTAGATAAATTGAACCCTACTGTACGTAAGATTGGTGCTAATTTAGTTGTTGCTCCAAGTACTGAGTTGTATCAAGTCTTGGCTAATGCTACTCAGTTATCTGACTTCACAGCTAAGTATACTTTGTACAAACATTTGACATCTAAAGCTAAGGATAAGTTATCGCATGAAGATGCTTTAGCAATGGCTGATAGAATGTTTATTAACTACGATGTACCTACTTCTAAAGAGCTTCAGTACGCGAATGACATGGGATTCTTAATGTTTACCAAATACACCTTACGTATTCAGAGAGCTATTGCTTATCTCTTGAAAGAGCGTAAAGCAAGTCTATTGGCTCAAGGTATGTTAGGTACTGCATTGGGTATGCCATTGGCTACAGCTCCGGTATTCTTTAATGTTATTGGTTTACCATTCCATCCGGGTGCATTAGCAATTCCCGGAGCATTGACTCAACCATTACCTATTAAAGTATTAAGTGGGGGATTCTAAACTAAAAAACCCTCCTACCAATTAAGGTAGGAGGGAATTGATGCTACCGAAGTAGGAGTATTAAACCCCCTCCGATTAAAGCACCTATGACTAGACATGCGACAATTAAAGGTAACAGTGTTTTAAGTACTGTAAAGGTGATGCCTAGAATAACTAGAGCAATCAACCATGCAATTAATTTCCACATGATTACAATGCAAACAATGAGTTTTCAGCTACATCAACAGATGTACTGATAACGTCATCATCATCTACGTAAGCTGCTACCAGTGCTTCGGGAGAAGCTGTAATAGCTGCTTCTTCCCCTGGTTCAGGTGCAACAAATAAAGGACTTTCTTCTACCTGCGGTAGTGACGAGGTTTGTTCAGTAGTTTGAATTTGATTTGTGGCATCTGCTGCAATCTCGGCAGGAGTGCGACGCTTACGAGTTTTGACAGGTTTGGTATTGGCATTACCCACACCAGCAGTAATAACGTAACTACCATCGGTATTGGTTGTAACAGTGACATCTGCTTCTACTCCTAGTTGCTCTTCAATAGCTGCTGCTACAGCTTGTTGAATATCGAGTGCGAGTAAAGTGATTGCAATATGCATTACATGTATCCTATGAGTTTGTGTGTATGAAGCGCAGCATAAGTAGCTACAATGGCATCTGCCATGTGTTCAGCTTTACTCATGTTTAACTTACCGTTGTGAACTGGGAATGGACAAGTTGGGTGGTGTTTTAATACCCAATCAACTATGTCCTGTTTTGAAGGGTTGTCATTACCTACAACCTTCTTCACTTCATTTGGGGATACAGTTATGAGTTGATGACTCGGTATGGAACCAAGTACTCCAATACATAATCCATACCCTACTGCTGCTTTATGTGACTGACTACCAATTGGTAATTCAGCAATATGAAGATCAGGTTTGAAGTTTCTTGAGACTATTGCTATTGCATTGACCAAAGCTACACTTGAGCTTAAATCTTTTGCATTAGTTTTAATGAGAGATCTTGGAGCGACATGCTGGATTACGATTAGCTCATCTATACTTATTACTTTGGTTTCAGTATCTAAGTATAGACAAGCCATTCCCAATTACGTAGGCTCGGATCGTGACTCACTATCCGAAGCTTCGCCATACGAGACTCCAAAAGGTAATGTACCTAAGCACTCTAAAGCAAAGTTAATACCTGCTTTAAAAGCTTCATGTTCAGATACATCCAGCATACGAGTAATAGGTACACTGGATACTTCAGGAGTATCTTCAGTATGACCAATGGTAATTTGAATACCTACATCAGCAGGCATGTGAAGAGTGTGAACCAAGAGGTCAACATTCTGTTTATGCCATCCAACAACTAAGTCACCAAACTCTTGAATGTCTGTAACAACTACTACTTCTGATTCAGGTGGTGTAACGCCTTGAATATCCATTAATCATTCTCCAATTGGTAGGACTCCTAAGAGTCCTATGGTTAATTATTTAGTTGCGAAGATGTCTTCATTACTATTAGCAGTAGCATCACCTAAAGCATTAGGTGTACCTGCAATAGCTTTGACAAGGTTTTGATCAACATCTTTATTCTTGGTTTCCCAACCTTTAATAAAGTTTGCTTCTGTATTTGCTGTAATCTCAGCAAGTGTTTGATTGGTAGTTGGATGGAAACATTTGTCAATCTTGTTAGATTCTTTAGTACCTTCAGTGGGTACATAGACATTACCAGACTTAACTGTTTTGTTTTCAACTACACGTAAGATACCTAACTTAATAGGTTTACCTAATGCTTCTGTGTACACAGGCATTTTAGTAGGCACATCTGTTTTGGTATCTTTGTTACGGATCTTCACAAGTTTGTCTTCAGTGACCAACTCATGAAGTTGTTTACCTGTAGTTAATACTGCAATGGAACAAGCCATTAAGTAATCAGGTAAGTATTGAGGTTTTTTATCAGCATCTAAATAGGTGGTCTGTTCAGTACCTGATTTAGTTGATGTTGGGTACAAAGTAAACTTAGTTACCTTACCTGCTGGATCAGCAAATTCATAATTGAATGCTGTACCTTGTTTAGCTGTTTTGGACACATACCATAGTTTAAGAACCATGTTATATAAGCCTGAAGGTAGTGCTGCAAAACCACCTAAGTTGTCTGCTGCTACTGGTGCTGCTACGTTTGCTACTGGTGCAAATAAACTCATATCATTTCTTTCCGTTAATGTTTAGCCCCATGATTTACATGGAATCCTAAGTCTTTAAGTTTTGCTTCTCTTGCTTCTTCAGCTTGAGTTGCATCGTTGAATTTCTTCTGGAATACCTTCTTACCGTTTAGTGTTATCTCTGCGACATACACGTTACGAGTCTTACAGTACCAGATACCCTGCACACCTGTTGATGTGCCCTTACGGGCACTGAGGTTCTGCATGTTTACTCTGTGTGTAACGTCCCGTAAGTTGCTACGTTTGTTGTTACTTTTGTTTTGATCTTCATGATCAAGTATTCCGTCAGGAAACTTACCCTCGCAGTACAACCATACTAACGCATGCTCAACATAGAGGTGTCCATTAAGCCTGATCCTACGATACCCTGAAGCTGCATCAAGAGAACCTGCACGGCTACCGAGTATAATACTCCTACTACTGCGCTTGCTAATCCAAGTAAAAATCCCAGTATTGCGGTCATAACTTAGAGCCTCCATTAGCTCTGCCTGTGTTAACAGGTATTTAGGGTGTGCCATAAAATTCGACCAGTCGGTCTAAGACCATCTGAGCATTATTATCAATGAAGGTTTCTTTGACACTCCACATACCTAAAGGTGAGCGAATACGTTCACCAATAGTTCCCTTAGTTAAACGAGTCTGAAAGACATGTTTGAAACCAAGTAACTTATCATCTTCAGTGATGATCAGTAATGGATTGTCGTAAGGTTCAAGGTCTGTAAGTGACATCTTCTTTGCAGAGATAACACAACTGAACCATGACTCTACACCTGTATTCTTTGAAGCTCCTTTGATGGGAACTTTAGTGTCATACGACATAGAACTTTCATTGTAGGTTTCAAGTGTATGAGCCAATACAATGACATTACATGGAGTCTTTGCAATATGATCTTGCATAAGGTTCTTCAAGTACTGTGCATAGTTAGCCCAAGCTTTCATTCCATCTGCTGCACCCATAACATACTGGCTCTCATACATATCCATTAGATACGTTAAGGTATCAATGACTACTGTGTGAGTACCATCACCACTACCTGCTTTCTTAAAGATCTGGGCAATGTGATTTATTGGATTGGTTACAACTACTTCAATGAACTTGGATCTGAATGGTAATTTCTTACCCGCCTCACAGCCTGCATAGATTACACCTGCAGGATTTTTCAAGTCTCTTAGACTTGCTGACTTACCTGCAGCAGATACTCCTGTGATGAGTACTGCATTGTCATTAACTAATTGTGTTGAGATGATAACCTCCTAATACATTAGTGGACTCTGTGCCCAGTCTAATAAGAATTAGGTATAAAACTTAAAAGGCACAGAGCAGAGAACTGTCCAAAAGGACAGAAAGATTTATACACCAAACTTCTTGTAAACTGACTGCATAATAGTTGCATACAGTTCACTTTCAGTTAGCTTGTCAGGTAACTTATCGTTCAGTGAGAACACAGCTAAACGGATATGTTCTACAGCTTTACCTGCATCACCTAATGCCATTGCATACTTGTGAAGTTGAACATTTCGATTACCATCACCGATGTTATTAATTACCCATCGCTCAAGGTTATCTAAGTTACTTTGACTCAAGACTTTAGCATCTTGTTGTTCAGACTGAGTTGTACGAGGAATGAATGGTAGTACATCAAACAATATACCTTCGTTATAAGTTACAGTACTGCCTGGAAAGGTTTCCCATTTCTTACATCTATGGTTCCCTGCTTCATCTACTGCGAATGGTAGAGCTTGGAATATGGAAGTCATGAACTTTTTATAGTCCACTTCATCAAGATGTAGTTCATAGTTCATTGGCAGGATAATACGATACCGATCTTGGTCATCAATACCATGAGACTTAGTTGTATACATCAAGAACTTATAGTCTTTAAGCAACATCTGAGCTGTACTCATTGGACACGAATTATCAACATCCAGAACCAATAAGTTAAATCCTGTAATGACGTTTCGTTCAAGACGATACTCATCTCTTACTTGATGGTTCAACCAATGAAGTACTTGGTTTGGGTATGCCATCACTTGATGAAGATCATCAAACTTGAATGTTCTATTGATATAACCTGTAGTCATGTCTTTACTGTAAGTAAGAATACACTTATCCAAGTCAGTTCTTTCAATGGTTGTACCACTGATAAACTGGATTCCATCAATAAAAGTTTTCTTGATGACAATGTTATTTTTGACTCCCCATGAGGTAGCCATAGTAATCATCTCTTCCCGTACAGGGCGAGTACCTCTGAAACATGGTAGGTCATTATCAAGATCGGCAAGAGTAAGTTCACCATCAAATTCAGCTAAGTATCTAGCTAATTTTACGTAGGGTCTTACAGGATTAACTAGCTTGGCTAATGACTCACCAGACTCTTCAGCAAGGCTAATGGCATAGTCGATATGGTCTGATGTGATACATGGTGAACCTTCAAAGAATGCATACGCTCCTGCGAGCTTCAGTACCTTGAAATACCGATGATCTACTTCAGCCTTACGTATGGCTTCATGTTTGCCTAGAGTCCTGCCAATCGCCTCACAATCAAGCTTGTACTGCATCAGTTTGGTACACTCAGGACGTTCAATCAATACGACTGTATCCATCTTGTGAATGTCAGCTAATCGTGCAAATTGATCTGTGAGTGTTTCAAGTAAAGTACTACTTGTGGTATCAAACATTTGATCCAATAACTCTTCAGCAGTTAACTCTAAGTTCTTGGATGCCTGTTCTGTGTAACCAAAGAAACATCGTCTACCGAATCCCATGTCTAGGAGTTCAATGAACTTCTTCTCTGTTTCACCACCATCTAATAATTTAGACGGTACACCGAATAAGAGCATGTTTGCAGGAGTAGCTCCATCAAGTCTTTCTGTACGAATATTCTCGGCAGATGACTTAATGAGTTTCTCTTTAACATGACCTTTATCATAGAGTTCTAAGAAGGTGTGGAGAGGTTCAATATTGTTGGAGAGGTTTGCACCAATCTCATCAATCTGAAGATTCAATCCACCAGCATTACTTAATAACAAACGATGTCTAAACTGTTTAATGGCAGGTGATGTAGCACTATCAAAATTAAATAGTACTGCACCAGCACTACGTAATTCTGTCTTTAACTTCTGAAGCTCTTCTTCTTCTTCAGTACCGTTACGAAGTGCTCGTTCACCAGCCATCTTTACAATGTGCTCTTGTGCACGTTGAGGTAAGGTTTGTTTAAGGAATACTTCTTTAAACTGATCCAAGAGTTCATTTTCAATTACTGCTGTGGAATAACCCTTGCCAGTCCCAGAGGGGGAGACGTTTACTGCGTATACGTTTACAGGAAGTTTTGAATTAGCCCATCCTGAAATGCTTACTCGCATGTGCGAAGCAACTACTCCAAGGAAGTAGGCTAATTGTGTTCTAAAGAACAGACGTTCAGTGTTCTGAGTTCGCGCAGATAAAATATCTACAATTGATTCCATTACAGGATGGTGCTTCATGTTTACCCCTTTGGTGATAGATCGCCTGATGCGATCAAAGCATTACGTTGTGAGCAGATGTTTTTAGCATTGCAATACAGACAAGCTACTACCTTACCTTTGACTTCCAGTACGTAACCTACACCCTTCTCAGCAAGCCTATCTTGAGCTTCTTGAGAGGTAGTAAAGTTAGCAGTACTCTTGGATAGACCAGGCTTGGAGTAGTACTTAAACACTGGTTCCTTGCGCCACAGTTCCTCATCATTACAGAGAGGTAAGAGTTCATCCGGAGTATCACGATAGAACAGTATCTGTTCTACTTTGTTTTCTACGTATGCCTGCATCTCATCTTCAGAGTACATGGTGAAAGGTTCTTGAAGAATCTTAGATGGTGGATAACCTTTAGATGTTGTAGCACTCAAACCAGACCAGTCTGTGAATATGTAGTCAATTGCCATAACGTCATTGGTAATGAGTTGAGGATTGAGCCAACGATACAAACTACCCTGAAGGATGTACTTACCCTCATTACACTTTGAGGTGTAACTATAAGTACCTGTAGACTTGAAATCTTCTAATCGACCATCACCGATGAAGTCAAACTTACCTGATATGGTGATACCGTTAACTACTTTGCTATTACGCTGTTCCATATAAATAGGGATACAACCATTAGCTAAGTCTTCATTGGTAGGATTCACTTTGATACGGGCAATGACTTTATCGGGATACCCTAAAGCTTTGAGAGCTTTCTGAGGATCAACTGTCCATGCTCTTTCAATGGCATCATGGAATGCTGTACCCATTGCAGAAGACACAAGTTCAGATACATCAGTGATACCACCTGAAGCTTCAGCTCTAGCACTTAAAGTAATCTGACGAACAGACTTCATTAAGGTAGTTACACTGATGGTATTAGGATCAGGGTTATGATCGTAGTTGTCAGTTGCAAGCCATACAGCTACAGACAATGGAATGCCTGTATTGTTACTGTATCTTTGGCTCATGGATTTAATTCCAAGTAACGATTAAGAGTATCCCGTGCTTCAATCACATCTTTACGAAGTGACTTCTCACCAGTACGTTCACCTGCAAGAAGTAACTTCTTAGATGCATGACATAACATTTCATTATTCAAATTGAATAACTGATGTACGCGATACACATCAATGTGAGTGTCATTTACTACACTCTTGAAGTACTTGGGATACATACGTTGATTAGTAGAACCTTCAGATATATTTTCTTTTGGTTCAGGTTTACCAGCATCAGTCTTAAAGAACTTTTCAGCAAATTGTTTAAGAGCCTCTGCATTAGTATCAGACGTAGTAGGTACTTCTACCTTTGGTTCAGAAGCTTTAGCTGCTCTGTCTTCTGACTTAGTTTTAAGAGTACGTTGAACGTAAACTTTACCTAGACCTTTACTTTTTAAGTCTTCTTCCATTGCTTTTTGTATATCGCAAATAAAACACATAATAAAATCTCGAATTGTTTACCCGTTAAGGGAGGAAAACAGGGACAGGGATGTCCCCGTAAGGAATGAACTATTTAAGTTCACATACTCCACCAGCACATGCTAATTCAGCAGCTAGGTCTACACCTGAACCATCCTGTTCAAATACAGCACCTATATCAATTGAATCTAGTAGTGGAAGCAATTCGTTGTACTGTTCTTCAGTACAGTCTTCAAAAGGTAACTGAGGGTAAGCATCTGCACCGAAGTAGGGTAGAACTGAAATACCATTATAGTAATTACGATTCTTCCACATCCATGATACAAGCTCACCCCACTCATCATCTTTGACACTGATAGTACAAGATACATTATGGGTGTTATGACCTATGACATGTCCTGCTTGTACCCAGTCCTGTGATACTTTCTTCACACGATTGAGTAGTTCCATCATTGGTTCAGTACGCACACAAGCTCCAGCAGGAGCCTTCTGAGGAAAGCTCAATACAACTTGCTTTGCATTCATTACATCCTGCTCTACGAGCTTTGGAGCGACTCTCATGAGGTACTGTGCAAGTGCTTCGTCTTTACCTGCTCTCATACGACGAATGTAGTAGTCGTTGTGCCAAGCATGGATACCACTAGATACACCTAGAACCAATGAGGTAGTACCTGCTGGTTTAATACATGTAACACGTTCTGCTGGATTGATACCTATCAGTTTTGCTACTGCTTTATTGACTGCTGTGGCATGATTAGCTGCTTCAACAAGATTCAATGTAGTAACTGAACCTGCTGCAATACCTGTCATTGAGACACCCAATAAGGCACCACGATTACACGTCTCTTTCCACTTAGGGTTTAGGTAGTGGAATGCTGTGTACCCTGCTTGTAGCGTACCTATGAAGGTTGCAGCTTCAGTAGCTAGTAACAGTTCTTCCTGAGTTTGAATAATACCTGCATTGATTTCTGTTAAATTGCAGCACTGGTAGGGTTCAAGACTTATTTCTACGCACGGATTTGTCCCCCAATCTAAATTGTTTGTCCAGTAGACTCCCGGCTCACCACAGTTAGAGTCTTGTACACGCTGCATAAGCTCTGTAAAGGCATGCTGAGTGACTGCACCACGTAACAGTACTGCTGAGTTGTTTGCACGTGCTCTTGCAGGTTTAGCGATGTACCAAGGCAATGTATTGGTGGTCAACAAAGTGTTGTAGTCATACTGACTCAATACTGCTGTCTCTACACCTACACCACAGTTGTAGGATACTGTGACACCTGATGCTTCCATAGAACCTACACTGTAATACATAACAGGTACTGTAGCTTTACAGGTGAGCATTTCTTCATTGGTTCTATCGAAGAGGCATATCATTGCAGCTCTTCTGATACCACCTGCTAAGACAGCATCAGCGATGATACAAGCCATGTCATGAACTTCGAT
>ERZ650310.315-NODE-315-length-14822-cov-4.041308_pt1 | contig 14822 bp, 14 predicted proteins | sample MGYA00376246_ERZ650310 | MGnify/ENA primary metagenome ERZ650310 (study PRJEB26733, sample SAMN07839286) | wastewater metagenome | biome: small river; feature: stream; material: water | place: USA: North Carolina | collected 2016-03-01 ...
GTGCTCAAGCAACTACAAATCAAGCAAATCTTCTTACACAAGAAGCACAAGACCAAGCTTCACTTCAGCAGTCCGCAGGTAATGTGGAAGGTGCTAGAAATGCTGCTTCAGGTAATCCGCTTGTATCAGGTATCACATCAGGACTAAAAGCATTCTTCTCTGATGAAACGATGAAGCACGACATAAATAAGGTATCAGATAGCGAAATCGATGCATTCCTTGAAAGTCTGCAGCCATCAACATACGACTATAATAAAGAAGCAACATCACAAGGTGCTCCTGAAAATCGTCAAATGGGTGTAATGGCTCAAGATATGGAAAAATCACCAATGGGTAAGTCAATGGTGCACGAAAATGAAGATGGCAAGAAGATGGTTGATGGTGAGCAAACTGTCGGCGCATTGATTGCTGTTGCTGCAAATCTGAACAAGCGCATCAAGCAACTGGAGAAGAAATAATATGGCTATACAATCACGCCCTTTCCTATCTGTATATGAAATGGCGGGTGGTGCTGCAGCAGATGCAGATACAGCTCGCGCTAACGCAGATACAGCCAATTTTGCATCATTTGATGCAGGTTTGAAGACATCAGAAAATTTCACACGAAAACAAGAGCAGTCAGCTATTGATAGCGCTGTTCGTGGTATAATGCAGCAGAAGTATCCTGGAGCACAACCTCCAGGAGCACAACCTCCAGGAGCACCTCAACCCGCTCAGCAGGCACCTGTAGAAATGCAACCACCTCCTGGTCCACCACCAGCTGGTGCATATACTGTTCCTGTAACAGAAACAGGTCCTGGTCCCGAGCAAGCACAACAAGTGCAAGTCGCTAATCAGGGTGGTGCAATGCCACCTGTAGGAACACCTCCTGCAGTCCCACAGACGGCGGCTCTAGTGCCTACTCCTGCTGTTCCTAATCCAGTTGCACCAGCAATGCCTGCTGCTCCTCCTACAGCGGTTGCTCAAGCAGCACAGGCACAAGCATTGCCTGCAACAACTGCACGAGCTGCTACCGATGGAGCACAAGCACTACCTGCAACATATGCAATGCCTGCTACTTCAGTGCCAGTGGGTGTGCAACTTCGTCAGAATGCAGTGATGAATGGTAAAATCAACATTCTATCTGACGATGTTGTGAATAGTCGTATTTCAGCTATCCAGAAGCTTGCAACAGATGGCACAATTCGTCAATCAACTGCAGATGCACAGATAACAGCACTTACTGGTGCTCGCAACAAGCAGATTGCAGATGCACAGAAGATACAAGAGAATTTCGCTGATATCGACAAGAAGCAGGCAGATGCTGATAAGGCACGTGTCGAAAAGGCTGCACTTGTTCGTAAAGCAACTGACAACTATGTTGATGACGTGATGCAGGCTTACAACAGCGGCGATTTGGTAATGGCACAGCAACTTGCACGTGAATATGGATTGGCAGGTCAAATCGACTTCCAGGATCCAAACTCATTGCAGCAAGCAGTGCGTATGTCCCGTCGTTCAGAGCAATACAAAGAAAGACAGACAGAAAATCGTGCACAAGCAGGTGAAGCACGCGCTGGTGTAAAGGCAGAAGAAGAAACTGCAAAAGCATCACGTGAAGCAGCACTTGGCAATACTTCAAACTTACCAGAAGGATTTCGCACTGTTGTTGTAGCAGGTAAACCAGTTGTGCTTACCGCTGATGGAAAAGTAGCTACTCAAGCTCAAATCCAAGCAGCAAGCGAACGTAAATCTGCAGCAGGTGCAACTCGTGTAAACGTTGGCACAAGCAGTGTCACAGGTGAGCCTATTCCTCAAGGTGCTGTTAGACTTGTTGATATCAAGGCAGGTGCACAGATTGAAGCTGGTAATCAGATTGAAGGTGCTCGTGCTATCAACAGTATTGCAGGTCAGATGCAATCTCTTATTCCTTCACTTGAAGCTAAGGTTGGTGCATATCAAAGATTGCCACAGTTTGTTGGTAAGAGTTATGACTTCATCCAACGTGAGCTTGCTAATGACCCTGATTTCGTTCGTTATAATCAACTTAAGACGCAACTTGTCAATGAAGACCTTCGCTTGAACAAGGGTGCTCAGACAGAGGGCGATGCACAACGTTCTGAAAAGGCTCTTGGTAATGCAGGTGTTCCATTCAGTGTGCAGAAGCAGACAGTTGATGAGATTTTGAATAGAACAGGTCGCATGGCTAAAAATGCACAATCCATTCAAAGAGGTTACATTATGCCTGGTGAAAATGCTCCACTTACTCCAGGAGCAACAAACCCAGGTGGTCAAGGTGCAGCTCCACCACCAACACTTCCTAAAGTTGGTGCAGATGGTGCAGGCTACGATAAACTACCAAGTGGATCTCGTTATATCGGTCCTGATGGCAAAACATACATGAAAAGGTAAAAAGAATGGCTAAGAAACAAATATGGACACCACCAGCAGGCGATTTGCCTGTTGAAGAAGCTGCTTCAGCTGTTCCTGCCTCAGTAGCTAAATGGGCACCTCCTGCAGGTGATGTTGCTGAAGCATCTACACCTGCTCAAGCACCTGCAGTTGAGACACCAGCACAGCGTTTTAGTAAAATGTCAACAGGACAAAAGATTGCTGACGTTGCTGGTGGTGCAATAGAAACTCCTGCTTCTTTGGTCAACAATGCACTTGCTGGTGTTGCTGGACTTGGTGTCGGCGGTGTCGCAAACTATCTTGTTAATCCTGCACTAAAAGCAATGGGTCGTGAGCCTACAAATGCAGCAGATGTCCAACGTAAGGTAACTGGGGCATTGTCATACACCCCGTCAACTGCAAGTGGGCAACGATCTGCTGGTGCTATAACAGAGACACTTGGTGCAGTTGTTAATCCTGTTGCAGATGCCGTCAAGCAAACTCTTACACGCATGGGCCTCAATGAATATGAAGCCGGTCTTGGTGCAGATGCAGTTATTACTGGTTTGACAGCAGGTGCAGGTAAACTTGGCAAAGTTGTTGCAGAGAAAGCACCAAGTGCTGTATCAGGTGGACTTGCAGGCACAATGGCTGCTGAGGCACTTGTTCCAGGCTCTGGTGTTGCTGGTGCTTTAATCGGTGGTGCTATCACAAAGGGTGGTAAAGCGGTATACGATACAATTGCTAATAAGCGCAGTGCACCAACAGCTCCTACAGCAAGAGATATTGCTCGTGAAGCACAGATTGCAAAGATGGAAGCAAAGGGTCTTTATTACACTCCCCCACGTGGCACTGCTTTAAACTTTGAGACACCAGGCACTATTGCTACTGAAGTCCCACTTGGTGAAGGTTGGGCTAAGCAGCCTGCTCCACTTCCATCTAGAATAATGGCAAAAGAAGATGCAGCAATGATTGGTGATGTTGTTCGTGAAAGACGCGCTAATCGTGCATCAGAATTAGCTGCTGAAGGTCGTCAGGTCGGATCAACAATGAATGCCACACAACCATCAGTCGCTGAGCTTGTAACAGGCAAATCTCCAACAACTCCTACTCCTACAGATATCAAGGGTATGGCTACTCGTGCTACCGAAGCACTTGATGCCAAAAAGGCACGTGCTGTTGAGCTTGGTTTTGAGCCTAAGTTTGTTGAAATGGCACTAAGTCCTACAATGAGATTTAGAGATTATCAGGCAGCAGGTGGAACGGCATTTGATAACCCACAGACATTCCGTGCAGCACAGAACAAGGTCCTTGGTTTCAAAGAAGTCACACCTGAAAATGCACCATCAGTTGCTGACGTTGTTATGTCTAATGTCAAGAAAGAGACAACTCCTACTGACATCAAGGCAATGGCAGGACGTGCAAGTGCAGCACTCGAAGCTAAGAAAACACTTGCTCAAGAAATCGGATTTGAGCCTAAGCTTGTTGATATGGCTCTAAGCCCAACAATGCGCTTCAAGGACTATCTAGCAGCAGGTGGTAAAGCTTTCGACAACCCACAGACATTCCGTTCAGCGCAAAATAAAGTGCTTGGTTTCAAAGAAGTCACACCTGAAAATGCACCAGCGCTTACTTCTGAGGTCAAATCTACATTCAAAACTGACTATAACAACTTATCAGGCAAGCTGCTCGACCTTGAAGTTGCTAAGGATGTCAAGAGACTTGGTGAGCTTGAAGCAGAAATGGCAAAACGTGGCTCTAAGTCTGCACAGTTTAAGCAAGAATACAACTATCTTACTGACAAGTTGAATACTCTTGAGAGAAACAAGCAAGTCAAACTTATTGCAGAAATGGAAGCCGAGCTTGCTAAACGAAAGAAATAAATAAAGTCGTATAAATACAGGAATGATTATGACACTACAAGAAGCAAAGATAAAAGCTTATGAGCAAGCTATAGTTGATTTCGGTTATCACGAGTTGCCCGACTTAGATAACCGAAATTCAACAGAAAGACACGAAGCCAAGATGAAAGAGCTAAATGCTCTTTTGGCACAAGTTGAAGCAGAGGTCGAGGCCTCTTTCGTAAAAGAACATATGCCAGTTTTGAATAAACTGCGCAACAAAAGAGAGGCTAACTAATGAGCACCGGATCAAGACTTCCTCAAACAAAGGCTCGCTTTTGGGATGCTAATGGCAAACCTCTTAGTGCAGGTAAAGTTTATACTTACCTACAGGGCTCAACAACTCCTGCAACCACATTTTCAGATTACAATCTAAGTGCTCAAAACACTAACCCTGTTATCCTTGATGCTGCAGGATCTGCAAACATATTCTTGCCTCTTTACATTGGCTTCAAGCTTGTTATTAAGGACAAGAATGACGCTGTTATTGATGTGCAGGATAATCTATTTGCGCAACCAGCACTTCCATACCACACAGTATTCTACACTGAAGTATTCACTGCTACTGCAGGTCAAACTGTTATTGAGTTAGAGCACTCATATATTCCTGGTGCAGGCTTCTTGCAGGTTACACGAAATGGTGTTCCTCAGGTTAGTGGCACGGATTATATCGAGACAAGCACAACATCATTTACCTTCATCACCCCACTTGCACTGAATGACAGTGTTGGCGTGGTTATCACAGGCGTATCTTTTGGCACTGTTAGCCTACAAGAATACTCTTATAGTGTGCCAAACAACAGCATTACTTCAATAGTGCTTCCTTGGTCATACACTGTTGGCGATAACTCACTTGTTGTATTTCTGAATGGTATCCTTGTAAAGGGCAACTACACAGAAGCATCAACTACTACTGTTGAGTTTGCAGCAGGCACGCTTGTTCAAGGCGATATTATCAACTTCTACTCTGGCTATCCGATCAGCAATACAGTTGGTGGTGGTGGCTCTGGTGGCTCTGGTGCAACAGTTATTTCTGCTGATATACAAACAGCAGGTGCTGGACAGTCCATATTCAATCTTGGTGTTGAGTATGTCATTGGTAATAACTCACTTCAGACATTCGTCAATGGCGTTCGTCAAAACATCGTATCAAACTACAATGAGACAAGCAGCACACAAGTTGTCTTTACTAGTCCTTTAAACGCCGGCGATAACGTAACATTCCTTGTATTCACAGCGATTGATGCATCACTTACTGGTGCAACTTCTGTTGTTGTCCAAAGCATTACCGCAACAGCAAGTCAATCAGTATTTGACCTGGCAACTCCATATGTTGTCGGCTCTAACCTGCTTTCAGTCTTCGTGAATGGAGCACGTCAAGTCATCACTGCAGATTATGCTGAAACAAACAGCACTCGTGTGACATTCACAACAGGACTAAATCTTGATGATGTTGCAACATTCCAGATTGCACGCATTTATCCTGGTGTTATCGCATTCGCATCATCTGTCAACTACGTATATCCTGCTACTGGTGCGGTAAATCGCTCTGTGCAGAGTGCGCTAGATGATGTTGTGTCAGTGCTTGATTTTGGTGCAGATAGAACAGGTGCAACAGATAGCACTGCTGCTATGTCCAACGCACACGCAACTGGTAAGGTTGTTTATTACCCATCAGGCACATACAAATTTAGCAACTTCAGTTTTGCTTCTGGTGGAATGCGTGGTGATGGTCGTGATCAGACTATTCTTCTAAGCACTGATACATCCGGCACTAATGCTATCAACTACACAGGCTCATTCCTGACAGCAGCATCAACTCCTCTTTTCGCAGATATATCAATATTTGGTCCATCATCTGCTGGTGTGACAACCAAGGTGAGTGGTGCTGGCTTGTCATTCAGTCCTGCATCTTCTGAAGTTGGATACATTAACCTGCGCAATGTGACTTTTGCATATTGGCCTGTTTGCCTTGACTTCCTTCGCGCTTCATACTGGTTTGTGTCTTCTTGCCAGTTTCTTGCATACACTATTGCAGGTATGCGTGTTGCGAATGAAAACAATCCTGATAGTGGTGATGGATCAGTTGTTGGTTGCTTGTTCAATGCAGGTGGAACAACGGGTGAAGGTATTCTTCAATATTCATCAGGTGGTGTGAAAATAACTGGTAACAAGTTTCTTGGTGGTAACACGGGATATTCACTATTGTTCAAGGGAACATCAAATACTGGTGTTCTTGTATTCTCTGGCAACTCTGTTGAGAATATGACAAATCAGTGTATGGTGCTTTCACGTATCTCTGGTGCAGGTAACTTCAGCAACACAGTGATTACAGGCAATGAGTTTGCGGTTGGTCCTACTGGTATTCAGACAGATGGATCAAACTTCTTATCTGAAGTGGTGATTTCAGGAAATGTATTCAATATGATTGGTGCTGGCACTGGTTATGGTATCAACCTTGCTACAGTCATCAACTTCAACATCAATGGAAATACATTCAAGGGCAATGGTGGCACAGTGACAGGTATTGTTATTGCTGCTTCTTGCTCAAATGGTAAGATTGGTAAGAATACTTATTCAACACTGACAAATACACTGCTAAATAGCTCAACAACAACCTGGGTTGATTATGACACTCAAGTTGGAACAACTACATCTTCTGCTGCTGGTTGGGGTGGATTTGGTGCATTGTTCTCTGGTCCAGCAACATCAGTTACATTCCCAACACCATTCACTGTTGCTCCTGTAAATGGAAATGTGATTTTGAATGTATCTTCAACAAACGGTGCTTGTGGTTATATCATAACTGGTATCTCAACAACTGGATTTACCTATATTCCATTAAGCTCAACTAACCCACCTCTTGGTGGTGCAGGCTTCACATACAGCGCTCGTGGCATAATCTAAAGGAAAAAGAATGACAAGATCACTCGACAATGTTAAAAAGCTGAGAGAAACACTTTCAGCTCGTGCCGACTTCGGTATCATCGGAGACGGCACAGATGAGACCGTCAAGATAATGGCTGCTGTTGAAGCAGCACGTTCACAGGGCAAAGCACTTATCTTCAGCAAGCCTGATGTAAAATATGTCTACAATACACCGATTATGCTTTCAACAGGTATGTCAATCATTGGTGAAGGTGGACCACCAAATCGCTGGAGAAGCAATGTAAAGAATGTGTATTTCGAATACACTGGTGCTGGTGCAGCAATCTTCATCAAGCCTGGTCTTGGTCAATACGCTGACAGCATTCGTATTTCTAATATCGAAATCAATGGTGTAAACTCACAAGCAGGCTGTGTTGGACTGTATATGGACAACACGACTGGTGATTTTATTGAAGGTATTCAGGTTGATAACTGCACTTTCTTCAACTTCCCAATCAACCAAATCAGACACGAAGGCACGTGCTTCGACGTAACATTCCGTCGTGTTCAAGTCGGTAACCCAGATCGCACTGCTGAAAATAGCGTGTTTATTGCTGGTGGTCAGCCAAGTCAGATTACATTTGATGATTGCTATCTACTTGCTCACACTGCAGGTCAATGGTGTGTATTCATTGTAAACTGCGATGATGCACGCTTTATCAATGGAACGATTGCTCCATACAATGGTGGTGCTGGTGCAAACGGTGTTGTTGCTGCTGGTGGTTTGTTTATCTATGGAACACACGTTGAAGGTGTTTACAATACACAGACAACTACTGTCGGTATTCAATACATTGGCTCAAACGGCGCATTCATATCTCCTGCTCTATGTGCTTTGTTTGGCACTGGCGTAAAGATTGGTGATGGAACAAGTGCAGTTGCTCGTGGATGGACTATTGCTGGTAACATCGGTAACAACAACATTGCTGCAGGTGGAACAGCGGATATTTACATCACCGGCAATGGATCACGAGTGGGAACAATCCTTTCTGCTGGTTTTGCAAATAGCAATCCTACAATCGTTAATGAGCGACTTACAGCAAACGGTGTTGATGAAGTCACAATGCAGCACCTTGGTTATTACAAAGGTCGTGTTATTGCTTCAGATGGCAATCCAACAACTCCTTCCCTAAGTGTTGGCAGTATCGGTGGTATGTATAACACAGGATCAAGTGTCGGTATCGCAGTAAGTGGTATTCAACAACTTGACGTTCGTGATACTGATATTAGAACACTGAAGAAGATTTATCCAGGCACCCCTGCTGGTGCATTCCAGGCAGATGCTGGTATGTATGCTGGCACAGGTATTCCAAGCAATGCTCTTGGTGGTAATGGAGATTTTTACCTTCGTGCCGATGGTGGTGCTGCTACTTCAATATACCACAAAGAGGGTGGTGTTTGGGTTGGTCGCGCATAAATAGAAAAACAACGGAGACATTATGACAACAGTTACAAAAGTTAAACAAACTGGTGCAGCAGCAGTAAATCGAACAGTTACAGCAAAACTAAATGAGCGCGTATCAGTGTTCGATTATATGTCTGCTGCTGAAATCACTACTGTTAAAAATCGCACCCGTCTATTAAATGTTACCACTGCTATCAATGCAGCGATTGCAGCAAATCCAAAGAAGAACATTCACTTTCCTGCAGGTGATTATCTGTATTCCGGTGGTATGGTGCTTGGTGATAACACAACAATCTCTGGTGATGGACGCACTACTTCTGTTCTTATTTCTACACTTGCAACACCTACCGGTGGCTCACTAGTAAATTGTTCAGGTTATGGCTCAGGTATTCGCTCAATGGGTTTCAATGCAATAGTCACGCAGACTGGTGGAGCATATGTTTTATTGAATGGACCAGAAAGCTACATTACTGATTTTTTTATGGATTATGATTTCCAAGGTATCATAATGAATGGCAACGTATCACAAATCCATAATGGACGTATGCAAACTGGCAGCCCAGGCGCTATTCGTATCACATCAGGTGGTGGAGATAACTCTCAGTCAATCTCCAATGTGTTGATGGGCGCGCAAACACCCGCTAATAGTGGTGTCGCTGGTATCAGACTTCGCAACAGTGTTGCACTTACTATCCACAATGTGTCCGTTATTCAGCAGGGCGCTGGTATTCTAATAGACCCAACATCAAGTGCAGAAAATGTGCTAAGTTTATTCTGTTCACAGTGCTTCTTTGATAACTGCACCGCTCCTATTCGCATTGAGCCGACAGGTGGCGCTGCTGTGAATCGCTGCTACTTTACCGATGTATGGGCATCTTCTGGTGTGAATGGAGTTACGATTGTTGGCTCTGGTGGCACAGTAAAGGGTATCCATTTTACTGGATTGCAATCAAACTTGAACGTTGGCTCTGCTGTAACAACTGGTGCTAACGTATCTCAACTATATTTTGATAACTGCACAATGTCAGGCAATGGTTATGGAATGTATCTAAATCAGCCAATCAATGGATTAGTTGTATCAAACTCTCGTATTGGTAATTTTGATGACTTTAGCAATAACACAAATCAAGCAATAGTGTTTGCTGCTGGTGGTTTCTCAAATGTCCAAATTACTGGAAACAACTTTACTGGCAATAGTGCTGCTATTGCGGGTGCAGGCAATCTTGGCTCACTATCACGCATAGAAGGCAATATCGCATACAACCCAGTTGGTGGCTCAGCAATGACAGTTGGTGCTTCACCATACACTTACACAGCAGGCCCATCACCTGAAACTGTTTATGTTGCAGGTGGCACAGTGTCTAACCTTGTTCATAATGGTGTTGTTGTATTCACAGCAACTGATAAAACCATAAACTTGGGTCCAAATGAGACACTACAGGTTATCTACACAGTTGCTCCATTTATGAACAAAGTGATCCACTAAGGAAAAAGAATGACAATAAACAACCCAAAATACAAGCAACTTGATGGCACTAATGCATCTGTGCAGGATTTTCTATCTGATTTGCAAGGAGCTGGTGGCTCATCAGAGTTGAAGACCCTGCAGACTGGTGCTGGAGCTGTGTCTCGCACTATTGCAGCAAAACTAAATCAAACAGTTTCTGTGTTAGATTTCGGGGCAGACCCAACAGGCACCACAAATGCTGTTCCTGCCATTCTTGCTGCAGCGGTTGCATTAGGCTCATCAGGTGGCACTATTGTTGTTCCAAATAACTGCAGATTGCTGATTGACACCTCATTGACACTGCCGCACGGTGTCGGCATTCAGGGTCCTTACGAGTTTGTTGGCTCACAGGGTAGCAATCAAATTGGAACACTTTATGGTATAATGTCTGGTCTGATTATCAATCCTGCTGTATCTATTTTTATGCAGAGTAACTCAGGTCTTAAGGGCTTGTTTATTCAGCGTAAAGGTATGGTATTCCCAGTGCCAAATACTGCAGCATTTGCTGGCACAGCTATTCAGATAATCGGTGATCCGACATATCAGATTGATGATGTGTTTATCTCCCAGTGTATGATTGTTGGCTTTGATAATGCTGTTTATGCATACTACTCAAGCCGTCCTCGCATCACTGATTGCTTACTTGATAACGTTGGTGGTATTCACATTGAGCAATGCGCTGATATTCCGCACCTTCACGCTTGTCATTCTTGGCCATTCACAACAATTGCTGCATATGCTGCTGCAGGTGGTGGACTAGGCCCTCCAGGAACAAGTGCTTTACTTCGTCGTGCAGGAACAGCATATAAGTTTAGCAATGTCGGTGATTGGAACAAAATCACAAACTGCTTCTCATATGGTTGGTTTAGAGGATACGTTGTCAATAACTGCAACAGCATCACTTTTAGTGGTTGCGGTGCGGACAATACTCCACTTGAGCACGTTGGTGCAATCGGTTTCCTTATTCAAGGCAACTCAGATGACACACGCATTGTAAACTGTCAAGCTGCAGCACAAGCAATCGGTTATTACATTGATACAACTGCTAACACAAACACACGTATTATGAATAGTGATACTTGGGTCAATATTGATCACGGTATGGTCATAGGTGCGGGTAATGTTAGCGTGATTGGTGGTATGATTAGAAATGTGCCAAATGGTATTACTGTTACAAATGCTTCTGCTTACGTATCTGTTGACAATGTAAAATTCAACACAATACCTGGTGCTGCTATTGCAACCAGCGCTTCTACCTCAAGATTATTTGTCGGCAAGAATGATTATGGCAATATTGCTGCTGGAACGCCTGCTATCGGTGGTGCTGGTGCCACAACAACTGCTATAACTTCAGCAGGAACAGTTGCTTTACCTTCAACTGGTGATAACTTCACCTGGAATGGCAGCACAAACTGTGGGTCAATCTTTGGTGGTTGGGCTGGCAGAAGAATAACACTTGTATTCACTGGAACACCAGTTATGCTAAATAGCACTGGTGCTACAACAGCAATGCGTTTGTCTGCTGGTGGTAATTTTACTGCAACAGTTGGCGCGACCCTAACGCTAATGCACAATGGTGTGCAATGGTATGAAGTTTCAAGAAGTGCATAAGGAGGCAATATGCCAAGCAAATCTAAAAAGCAACACGATTTTATGAACATCGTAGCACACTCACCAGAGTTTGCAAAGAAGGTAGGCGTTCCAGTCAAGGTAGGCAAAGAGTTTGTTGCCGCTGACAAGGTGAAGGTGAAAGCCAAGCCGGTTAGAAAGAAATAAGATGAGTATTGATGTTGATGATTTAGGTAAAGGTTTAGGCCTCATTGAACGACTTACGATAAGCAAGTTGTTCATAGGATTTGTGGCTGCTGTAATGTGCATTTTGCTTTTCGCAATCACTGAACACAGAGCAGAAGCATATGCCCTGCTAACAACTTCCTTCACTCTTCAGGTAATCATCGGCATTATGATTGTCCTGACAGGTATCGGTGCTTGCCTGTCAGGCTTAATAAAATATGTCGATAGCACCAGAGACGCCTTATACAACTCTCTTCGTGATCAAATAACAGATTTGAGACAAGAGATAAATGCAGTCGAGATAAGAGAGCGTGAATGCAACCAGCAGCGCTTACTAGAGAGCCAAGAACGCGCACGCGACAGAGACGCAGTCAATGTCCTTATGTCGAAGCTGGTTGAAAAGGGATTGCTAGAAGATAGACGGAGCCCGCTGTGAAGCGCTATGAAAAGATGCAACATAGGGTTGAAATCGCTCAATCCTTTGTTGAAAAGGCATTCATTCTGTGTGGTATTCTACTTGCCTTGCTTATCTACATAGAAATGTGGTGATAAGCAAGGTTTAGTGCATATCCGTGCTTGATAACACAGACAGAATGCACCACCGGAGCAAGAAAAAAGGGACTATAGAAGTATATAGTCCCTTTCTTTACATTCGCTGATTTTTCATCCAATCAAGATGTTCTTTCATCTTTTTGTGATCTTGCCACAAATCAGGCTTTTTTGGTGGATTTGGTGTTTTATAGGCCTTATAGATTACATCCAACAGGCACCAGACAAAAATGAAGATGATTGCTTCAAACATTATTTGTAGCTCCGATTTTGCTCAAACTTCAGTCGCTTTACCATCTGCGCGTGATTTTCAAGCTTAGGCTTGGAGTTGGTAGTCTTCATATCCCACTTCACAAGACGGTAGAAAAGATAGAGACCGATGATGTTCAAAAGAAGAATAAGCATAGAATACCTTGTTTGTTCGTTGATAGGTTATTATAACACTTATTTATCAGGATGTAAACAAAAAGAGTGTAACGGTTACACTCTTTCCCAAAAGTATGTCTGTGATGGCTCATTGAACACAAACTCGACAAATCCGTTTTCTCCACTATTCTCGTCAATAAACGAGTTGATGAGGCGTCTGCTCTTGCCTGCTACTAATCCTAACTTCTTTGCATAATGTGCAACTCTGCTACTTGGATCTAGTGTTGTTGTATCTGGATATGTCTCCAGGATAATAACTTCGATATCACCAAAAATATAGTTGAATTTGTTGAACAAGTTTATTGCTCTATTTGATATAACACCATCGACATTGCTTCTGTGAGCAACGTGTCTGTTTACTTTTGATGGCATTGATGTTAGCAGGTAAATCTCAATCATTTTCTCTCCATAAAAATGCCCGTGAATGTTGGCACGGGCTGTTGATTTTACATTTCAAGGATGAGGGCTAAACGAGGCGGCTGGCAATATTTAACCCTCAATAAAAAGTTGCCGACAAATCAACTGGTCAATGGCAAGCTATCTACGAACCGCAACAGTCTCACGACTGGCCGCCTCAAGTTATTCAACCGTTTTCGTTCGCCTGATGTGCCTTGATGGCATTTTTCATATAATAAGAGGGATCGATAACTTTATCTTTTACAATGATTGGATTAGGCATTGCTGCTGTAAGTCCTGTGTTGTAGTCTGCACGTTCTTTTACTTGTCTGGCTGTAGGTGTCCAGCCAGTAAGTGGGCCGTAATCGTAGTGGCCTGGCTTCAAATCTTTTGTGTTGATATACATAGGTGCGTTTTGTGCCCAGCAATCATTCATAATCATTTCCTCATTGTCTTTTGTAATAAACTGATTTGGATCAAATGTGTGTGGAGGATTATTCTTCTTGTGATCATTGTAGATATCGATAGCACTCGCGTATGTATCGTATGCCCTTTGTGCATCTTGTTTGTCTTGTGCATCTTGTTTGTCTTGTGCTTCTTGCTGCTGCTGTCTAAGTTTGACATTATACACGATTGAAGCAAGTAGTATGAAAGCAAGTGCCAAGAAAAGAGTGATTTCGATCATATTAAGCTCCAATCTTTTCTGCTGCATCTCTGTATGCTGCGTTAATAGGTGCAATCAAGTCATCTGAGCGCTTACCAAGACGCTCTAACTCTGCTTCAAGGATGTCCTTTAGTGGTTTGACTGCAGCTTCATATGCAGTTTTTGCTTCTGCCGTTTCTAAATCAAATCTATCTTGGATCACCTTCTGCTTCTTAGCAAATGCTTTTGTCTTGCTCTGCATTAGCTTTTCAGCACGTGCAAGGATTGCCTTCATTTCTGTATCAAGTGCGTCCTTGATTGGCTTGAGTGCTTGCTCTGCATCTAGTGTTTGATTGAACGTGTCTGCTGTGTATTGTGCCATTTGAAGCTTTGTGTCTTCTTCAAACTGAGCAATGAGGACTTTACGGTCTGCCGCTTCGTCATTTAGGATTGGCTCGACTTCATTTGTCAGAGCTTGATAAAGGTCGTCTTGATTGGTGAATGATGTAAAATCGATCATTGCTATCTCCTTAATGTGTTGTTGATGTATTTATTTATTGATTTGCGAGAAACCGCGTAAAAAATCAAGGTGAATAGAAGCAGGTATTACTTCACTAGATTTTTTAGAGCCTTAGCTTCACGCTTTGCTTTTAACTTTGCTCTGTTGGCCTCAATCTTTTGTAGACGTTCAAGCATTGCTGTTGGTGGAAATCCTGGATTAGGTATGTCTTTTATGGAATGACCAAACATTTCAATAAGAGCCTTCACCAATGTAAAACGACCAAGTGGTAAACTCCAACGTGTTTTGTAGCCTACACCATTGCGATCAATACCACCAACTTTTTCTTGAACAAAATAGTCTGACCACAATGCTAAACCTTTAGCACCGTATGCCAACTTGAT
>ERZ650310.316-NODE-316-length-14797-cov-7.075770_pt1 | contig 14797 bp, 14 predicted proteins | sample MGYA00376246_ERZ650310 | MGnify/ENA primary metagenome ERZ650310 (study PRJEB26733, sample SAMN07839286) | wastewater metagenome | biome: small river; feature: stream; material: water | place: USA: North Carolina | collected 2016-03-01 ...
CGCCCAACACGTTGGCCCACCAATCCATTTGGCTTGGTATGCGAGTGGGTAACCAGGTTTGCAAAGACTCCACGCTAAACGCCAATGCCGCACTAAAGCTCAAAGCAATGCCCAGGGCAACAAAATTACGCCAACGCGGATAACAGGCAAAGACCAACAAAAATCCTAAGGGGATATAGGCCAGAATATTGACCGAAACATCAAAGAGCGTAATAAAGCGAGGCAAAGGAGCAGCTAACCAAGCCCAAGCAGCAATCCCGTTGTCAAAGTTGAAATCAAAGGGATTGAGGCTGACATAGACGATTAAAAGCGCATAGCTCAGGCTAATGGCTCTGGCCAAAGGCATAGCTTGGAGAGGCCAAACAAACTTGCGAGGACGCTGATCTTCGTGATGCATTCCATCATTCTAGGTCAGCCAGGCCAGATCTTTCTACAATAGGAAAATGAGTCCGAATTGCATCCTAGAGCGCGTTGCCACCACCAAATCGACTAATGATGATTTATTGGTCCGTTGGCGTGCTGGGGAGTTAATTGATCCCGTTGCCCGAATTGCCCACGAGCAGACCTCCGGCAAGGGTCGAGCCGGAAGAGTATGGCTCTCCAACCCTGAAGACACTCTGTGCTTTTCCTTGGCCTACCCATTCCATAAGCGCCCTAATGAATTGAGTGGGCTCAGTCTCGTCATTGGACTAGCAGTTATTGCCGGCATTGCCGCAGCCCTAGAAACCAGTGAAGCAGCCCTTCATCAACAAGGTCTGAGACTCAAGTGGCCCAACGATTTATTACTAAACAATGCCAAGCTTGGTGGCATCTTGATTGAAGGCGGGCAAAGTAATCCAAACTCACCCACTTGGATGGTAATCGGACTGGGCCTGAACTTACGCAATGCAGCGCTGATTGAAAAAAATATAGAAGGCCAAACCTCTTTTGGGGTCAGCGCTTTAGATCAACTCATGCCTCATCAAGCACCCGTTCCCGATACTGAGTTTATTTGGCTAAAACTGATCGAGTCATTTGAAAAGTATTTGGCTCAATTTGAACAGCATGGATTTGACTATTTTAAAAACTCCTGGGAACAGTGGGACGCCTTCAATGGTCAGTCAGTTTGCATATCAGGCGCAGGCCAAGATCCCATCATTGGAATTTCTGCCGGGGTTGATGACACCGGCGCGCTTATCCTAAAACAGGTTGACAAATCCATTGCCATTCATGCGGGCGATGTTTCTTTGAGAGTTCAATCATGAGTCTGTATTTAGTATTTGATCTTGGCAACACTCGCCTTAAGTGGGCCGCTGTTGAATCCACACAGAATATTGCAGACCGCAATAAAAAACTGTGGGCATATTCTGGATCAATTAGTACGAAGTCTTTCCAATCACCCGAGCTACGTGCTGAACTATCCGACTACATTTCAAAAACATTACCAAAGCCAGAGGCAATTGCATTTTGCTGTGTAGCGGGTGATGCTGCTATTGAAAATCTACGCAGCCTCTTTCCACAATGGCAAGATCTTGAGTGGAAGCAATTGACAGGTAGCTGTACTTACGAGGGAGTACGCACACTCTATCAAGACCCAAGCAAGTTGGGCGCAGATCGATGGGCCGCACTCATTGGCGCAAGAGCACTCTCAAACACCAATACGCTAGTGATTAATGCGGGAACAGCCACCACCATTGACTTATTGGGCAGCAACGGTGTTCATTATGGAGGCTGGATCTTACCGGGCCTTAGTCTGATGCAAGAAAGCCTTCAACAAAATACAGCCCAACTTCCACTAGCTGTTCGCGCAAGTAATTCTGAAACCCAAGTAAGCTTTGGCACAACAACAGATGAAGCGATTACTGGTGGTTGTGATGCGGCACAAATAGGGGCAATACTGCGCGCAGCCTATTTAGCTAAGGCCATGAATCATCCTGTCGAACGAATTTGGCTTGATGGTGGCAATGCCAAAATTTTGGCAAATGAAATCAAACAGTTTCCAGAGCTGGCAACACTTCCCGTTGAACCAATTGAAGGTTTAGTGCTGCGTGGACTGTGGGCCTGGCTCTTGCAGAATCTTTAACTAGCCCGCCTGGGTTTGCACAGCTTAGCCAGTGCGAATCTTACCTAACAGAGTTGTCGTAGAGCGCTCATATAAAAATGGAATAGCCACTGCTTTGCCACCCCAAGTCTTCACCAAGCGAGTTTCTTCAAGAGTGTCGATTTCATAATCTCCACCTTTGACGTAAATATCGGGATGAATTTTGGCAATCAGATTGACTGGGGTCTGCTCGGTAAACATCACCGCTAAGTCGACGCTCTCCAGCGCTGCCAATAAAGCCTGGCGGTCAGCCTCAGTATTGATAGGCCTATCATCACCTTTACCCAACATCTTCACTGAGGCATCTGAGTTCACCCCCACTACAAGACTAGCCCCTAAGGCACGGGCTTGAGCCAAGTAACTGGCATGTCCGCGATGCAGAATATCGAAGACGCCATTTGTAAATACCAGGGGCCTTGGAAGTGCTGCGATACGAGCCTCTAACTCTGCCGGGGCGCAGACTTTGGACTCAAAAGAAGGTAAAGGTAAAGAGCTCATAGCGTCATATTAATGGCATTGCGCTAGGCTCAACGATATTTGCCAGAATGTCTTAGACTTGGACATCCCAGTCACACCCAAAGGTTCAAGATGATTCGCAATATGCCGCGCTACTTAATCTCACTGCTTTTCCTGTTACCGGCAATGCAATTCGCAAAGGCAGCCCCTCCAGCGTCGTCCAGCTGCAGCCCCCTGTTGTCCCATAGTTTTCCAAGATTACAGGATGAGGCACCGCAAAACCTTTGCCAATACCAGGGCAAAGTCATTTTGGTTGTAAATACAGCCAGTTTTTGTGGATTCACCAGCCAATATGAGGGTCTTGAGAAGGTATACGCCAAATACAAAGATCGCGGCTTAGTTGTTTTGGGATTTCCATCCAATGATTTTGGCCAGCAGGAGCCAGGTAGCAATAAAGAAATTGCCGACTTCTGTAAAAATACCTATGACGTGAAGTTCCCTATGTTTGCAAAGAGCTCCGTTAGCGGTAACAATCCCAATCCTTTATTTAAGATGCTTATTGCCAAAACTGGCACAACCCCTAAATGGAATTTTTACAAATACCTCATAGATCGCAACGGGAATGTAGTGGAAGCATTTGGCAGTATGACTAAACCAACAAGCAGCAGCATTACTGGCGAGATAGAAAAACTTCTTGGAGAGAAAATTTAGTGGGTAAGAAAAAAGTTGCCATCATTGGCGCTGGTATATCTGGCTTAGGATGCGCATATGCATTAAGACAGCATCCTGATTTAGATATCACCGTATTTGAAGGTGGTAATCATATTGGCGGTCATAGCAATACAGTAGATCTCACACTCGAAACTCCTCAAGGCAAGATGACGCATGGAGTAGATACTGGATTTTTAGTATTTAACCGTAAAACCTACCCCCGCTTAGTGCGTTTGTTTGAGGAAATTCAGGTTCCAATTGCGCCATCAGAAATGTCTTTTTCAGTATCGATTGATGCCAGCAAAAAAACGGGGCGAAGCAAAAAAATTGAATGGGCTGGTAATGATCTCAATTCATTCTTTGGACAAAGATCAAATTTGTTTTCATTCTCATTTTGGAGAATGGCTTATGACATCTTGCGCTTTAATCGTCTCGCTACTCGACTCGCAGAAGAACAGATCACATCCAAGCTTGAGTACTCAGAGCCAGATGAACGCATTAAAGATTTTTTAGACCGCAATCGTTTTAGCACTAGCTTTAGAGAAAATTATTTTTTGCCGATGATTGGCGCTATTTGGTCATGCTCTGTTGAGCAGATGCTGGAATTTCCGATTCAGACGATGGTACGCTTCTGTCACAATCACGGCCTTTTACAAATCCAGAATCGCCCGCAATGGCTTACTGTTAAAGGTGGTTCAAGAGAATATGTGAAACTCTTAGTGGCGGCTTTGGAGAGACATCAGGTCAAATTTGTACGTGAATCTGTTTCTCGCGTCAACACGAGTCTAGCTGAGCACTCTCCAGTAGAAGTAATGACGCCCTCAGGATCGCACTGGTTTGATGAAGTAGTAATGGCATGTCATAGCGACCAGACATTAGAGTTAGTGCATGGTATTGCCCAAGATGCTCGTAATATTTTGGCTTCAGTCCCTTATCAAAAAAATCGTGCGATTTTGCATACTGATATTCATTTCTTGCCAAAGACCGAGCGCTGCTGGGCAGCCTGGAACTACACTGCAAAATCTGGTGCAACACCAACCGCACAACAACACGTTAGCGTAAATTATTTAATCAACCGCTTACAGCCCTTGCCTACAGCATTCGAGAGCACGCAGATTATTGTGAGCTTAAATCCGCAAACAGATCCCAATCCAGAGTTAGTGCATGAAGAAATTCATTACTCACATCCAGTCTTTGATATGCGTGCAGTACAGGCACAAAAAGCACTCCCCTTAATTCAGGGTAACTCCTCAATTTGGTATTGTGGTGCATGGACTGGTTTTGGTTTTCATGAGGATGGGCTTCGCTCAGGCGAGTTAGTAGCAATGGATCTCATGGAAAGCATTTCTCATCGCGTTAAACCCAATTCAATTAAAGATGTTCAGTAAATGAACTTGCCAACGATTAATTTTGGTGCGGTAAAGCATCGGCGTTTTCGCCCCGCCATAAATGCGTTTGGCTATGGTGTCTTTACTTTATCTATTCCGATGCGCGCGCGCAGGCAGGATCCAACATTACTTAGCAAGCGCGGTCTAAAAGACAAACAATTTGGACTATTTTCCTTCTTTGATCAAGATCATGGCTTAGGTAATCAGGATAGTCTGACCTGGATCGAATCGATTCTTAAAGAAAATCACATACATCAGGTTGATGGTGAAATTTGGCTTCAAACTTTCCCACGAGTGCTCGGCTATGTCTTTAATCCCGTCAGCTTTTGGATCTGTACCCAGGCCAATGGTCAAGTTCAAGCAGTACTGGCTGAGGTGAATAACACCTTTGGCGAACGACACTGCTACCTACTCCATCATGACTCCGGTGAATATCTACAATCCGGGGAAACTCTGGTGAGCAAGAAGGTATTCCATGTGTCCCCTTTTTGTGACGTACGAGGGGAATACCACTTCCGCTTTTTATTTCCCCAAGACAGCAAATCAAAGCGAAATATTGTGTGCCGGATTGAGCTCCACGAAGATGGCGCCCCGTTAATCAATACCAGCATCAGCGGCTTATCCCAACCCTTGAGTAAAAGCGCCCTCTATCTGGCCTTCCTGCGCTACCCTCTGATGAGTCTGGGCGTTATTGGCCGAATTCACTGGCAGGCATTGAAATTATGGTTAAAAGGTGTACCCTTTTATTCCAAACCTAAACCACCAGAACTTGAAATTACCCGATGAATCGCCCCGGTCAATCACTGCTATCTCGCCTTACCTTCTCTCGCCCTGAGAAACGGACATCTAAACAGCAGCAATATCGCGCCAGCACGCAAACCTTATTAAGTCTCTTGGCGCAATTACGCAGCGGCTATCTGGTACTCACCCTGCCAAATAATGAAGTAAGAGAGTTTGGCCACAGTTCAGACCAGCTGCATGCAGAAATTCAAGTTTTGGACTGGTCCGTATTTAAACAAGTTTTATCTCATGGCGATATTGGCTTTGCCGAGAGCTATATTCGGGGTGAATGGAATACGCCGGATCTCAAGACTGTTCTGGAGCTAGCCATTCGCAATCGCACCATCCTAGAAAAAGCAATCTATGGAAGTTGGCTAGGATCCATCGCTTATCGTCTGAGACATTGGTTTAGAGATAACTCTAAATCGGGAAGTCGCAAGAATATTCATGCGCACTATGATCTGGGTAATGCCTTCTATACCCTTTGGTTAGATCCTACAATGAGCTATTCAAGCGCATGGTTCTCTGAGGGTGACAAGCAATCGCTGATGGATGCTCAGCGCGCCAAAATAAAACGTATTCTGAACTCTATTCACGCCAAAGCGGGTGATCAACTCTTGGAAATAGGCTGTGGTTGGGGCGGATTTATGGAAGAAGCCCTGCACAATGGCTGCCAGATCACTGGCCTGACTTTGTCGACTGAGCAAAAAGCTTTTGCAGATTCTAGACTTCAGAAAGTCACCGCGGAAGCAAGTCATAAGGAGAAATTCGAAGTTCGCCTTCAAGACTATCGAGATTGCGCAGAGCAATTTGATGGCATTGCCTCCATTGAAATGTTTGAAGCAGTTGGCGAAAATCATTGGGGCGAATACTTCCAAACGATTGCGAAACGACTAAAAACTGGTGGTAGAGCTTGCATCCAAACAATCGTGATTGCAGAGGATTTGTTTGATCGCTATCGCCAAAATACTGACTTTATTCAGCAGTATGTTTTCCCAGGGGGTATGCTTCCCTCTCCCACTAAATTCAAGGCTGCTGCAGCTAGTGCAGGCTTAGAGGTAGAGGCCGAATTTGCATTTGGTGCTGACTATGCCAAAACCTTATGTTTGTGGCGCGATAGCTTTAATCACAAGATTGAAGAAATCTATCGCCTCGGTTTTGATGAGGCCTTTATTCGACTCTGGAATTTCTATCTAATGTATTGTGCCGCTGGATTCTCTGAAAAGAATATTGATGTCGTGCAGTACACACTAAAACACCAAAATGTCATTTGCTCAAGCGATGCCCTACGCCCATGAAACAAAAAGGAATTGATTCTTTTGTAAACCAACGGATTTGGGTCATTGGGGCATCCAGTGGAATTGGTGAGGCCTGCGCAAAAGCTTTTATTAAAGCGGGTGCAAAAGTTGCCCTTTCTAGCCGACGTGCCGAGCGGCTAAATACTCTGGCGCAGGCTGGAGCACCTGGGCAAACCTTAGCACTTCCGCTAGATGTTACTCAGCAAGAACAACTCAATACAGCCTATCAAAGCATCTTAGAGGCCTGGGGCGGATTGGATCTACTGCTATTTGTTTCGGGCGTATACACCCCCTTACGCGCTGACAATTTTGACTTTGAGATCGCCCAGAAAACCATTGATGCTAACTTGCTAGGCCCTATGCGGGCAGTCGGCATTGTCTTACCCAATATGCTCAAAAATCATGCCGGTCATATTGCCATCGTTGGTAGTGTAGCTGGATATAGCGGACTCCCGAAAGCCCTGGCCTATGGACCAAGTAAAGCAGGCATTATTAATTTCTGTGAAACCCTATATTACGATTTACTACCGCAGGGTGTGAGCGTACACATGATCTCACCAGGCTTTGTCGCTACTGAAGCTACTGCACAGAATGATTTTGAGATGCCAGCACTGATCACTGCTGAAGCGGCTGCAAATGAAATCCTGGCAGGACTAGCGGCTGGAGAATTTGATATTCACTTCCCCAAGCGGTTTTCAGGATTCTTAAAGTTCCTCAGAATCCTACCTTACCCGCTGTACTTCTGGATCGTACGGCGCTTCGTCAAAATCTAAGATTCTGAGTTACTGGTACTTATCTTTGCGGATTTTTTGTACTAAGTAATCCATTACCGCAATCGCTTTAGCTTTTGTTCCAGCAATTGATGGGGAGGTTACATAGCGGCCCTGCATCACAATCGTCGGAACACCATCAATACGATATGCATCAGCCATCTGTCTTGCAGCACGCGCTTTAGATACCACGGCAAATGAACGATAGGTAGCCAAGAAAGTATTGCGATCGATACCCTGAGAGGCGACCCAATCTGCAATCTCATTTTCTGTCATGAGACGCTTATTTTCTTTATGCATGGCGTACATGACTTTTTCATTCATCGCCTCGCCTTTGCCCATAGCCTCTAAGGCATAGAACAACTGGCTGTGCGGCATAAAGTCATCACGGAAGGCAACAGGCACTCTGCGGAAAGTCACATCCTTTGGTTGGCGCTTTACCCAGGCACTTAACTCTGGTTCAAAGTCATAGCAATGTGGGCAACCATACCAAAAGAACTCGATGACCTCGACCTTACCTTTGGATTCGACTGGTTGAGGCGTAGGAAGAATACGATAATCAAATCCCTCTTCGATCTTAGGGCTTTGCGCAGTAGCAATGCCTGAAAATGAACATGCTAAGCCAAGAATGGCAGCAGATAAAAAGGTTCGCTTAGACTTAGATAATGTAATCATGATTTGCTAGATTTAATAACACTCGGTTTAATGCCCATGCCATTCAGCTTATCTCGCACGGGGTTGCTTTCTTCAACACTGTTATATGGGCCAACGCGCACTCGCCAAAGTGTATTGCCCTCACTACTAATCTCACTCAATTGCGACTGAATACCTTGAATAGCTAGATTGGCTTTTTGCGCATCTGCATCAGCGCGCTTATTGAAGGCGCCTACTTGTAAGAAATAGATTGCATCGGATTTCGTAGCGGAAACTGGAGTCACCTCTACCGGTTTTTTGCCATTAGCTAGATCAGCAATTGGATCTGACGCGCTAGTGGCAGGCGCAGCCGACTTGCCTTGTAAAGGCTTATTCAAGTCTAAGGCCTCTGCTGGGGCAGCTGGCTCACCTTCGGCTGGCGCTGGCCCTGACTTAATTGTTAAAGGGAGATTAGGGGCTCTTACTCCAGGACGCTCTTGAGGGGTATTTTTAGAAAGGTAAAAGGCGATCACAAAAGCAACGCCTAAGCCAACCCCAAGCCCCAGAATAAAACCGATGATAGTGCCGCCATACTCTGGGCTTGAAGACTGTATCTTTGGAGTGAAGCTGGTGTGTTGATTTGTTTTTTTCATCTTGTCTCCATCCTTCTTTTTACCACTTAAGCGCTAGCAAGTAACTACAGCTTACATCTTAGCGGGTGCTGAAACACCTAATGCCTTTAATCCATTTTCTAACACCTGGCGAGTCGCCGAGAGTAGGGCAAGGCGGGCCAATTTCAATGCAGGATCATCCACTAAAACGCGATCCGCGTTATAGAAAGCATGGAAGTCTCCCGCTAGATCACGCAAGTAAAAAGCTAAAGCATGTGGCGCCAAGTCCGCCGCCGCATCAGTGAGCATTTCAGGATATTCAGCTAAACGACGCAGTAAATGATCTGAGGCTTTGCTTTGCAGTAAAGAAAGGTCTGCGCCCTTCAGATCAGAAACTTGTCCACCCCATTGAGTCAAGATTGAGCAAATGCGAGCATGAGCATATTGCACATAGAACACTGGGTTCTCATCATTTTGCTGTAACGCTAAATCAACATCAAAAACAAATTCAGTATCGGCCTTGCGGGAGATGAGGAAGAAACGCACAGCATCTCTTCCGCGCTGAAGCGCTAACTCTCGTTCATCAGGAGTCATTTCTGGTGTAACGCCACCCGACCACTCAACCAAATCACGCACAGTGACATATGAGCCGGCACGTTTAGAAATTTTGACTTCCTCACCATGGCGCATCACTGTGACCATCTTGTGCAAAACATAGTCGGGGTAGGTTTTCGGAATATCCCAACCGCGCTTCTGCGCTACACCCTGCAAGCCAGAACGCACACGGGCGATCGTGCCATGATGATCGCTACCTTGAACATTGATCACCTTCTCAAAGCCACGACTCCACTTACTGGTGTGATATGCGACATCAGGCACAAAATAGGTAAAACTTCCATCAGACTTACGCATGACGCGATCTTTATCGTCACCATCATCCGTGGTCTTAAGCCAAAGCGCGCCCTCAGACTCATAGGTCTTACCAATGCTCTGCAACTCTTCAACAATCTTCGCAACACTACCATCGGTATACAGGGATGACTCTAGGTAATAGCAATCAAACTTCACACCAAACGTTTTTAAATCAATGTCTTGCTCGTTACGCAAATATGCTACGGCAAATTGACGAATGGCTTCAAGATCATCTTTATATTCTGATGAAGCCTTAAAAGCAGTCGCAATCTCGGCAATATATTCACCGTTATAAGCATTCTCTGGCCAAGCAGCATCACCTGGTTTCAGTCCATTTAATCGAGCCTGTACAGAGAGTGCTAAATTCGCGATCTGTACCCCAGCATCGTTGTAATAAAACTCGCGATGCACTTTGATGCCCTGAGTTGCCAATAGGTTTGCCAAGGCATCACCTAGCGCAGCTTGACGGCCATGGCCAACGTGCAGAGGGCCAGTTGGATTGGCAGAGACAAACTCAATCATGGCACTATTGACTGGGGCCGCTTCTGGAGCTAGTTGACCAAACTGGGATCCCGCCGCCAGAACCTCTTGCACCACAGCAGTTTTGGCGGCATTACTAAGGCGAAAGTTGATAAAGCCAGGTCCTGCGATTTCGCAAGAAGCGATGAGGTCGCCATAGCCGGGCTGCTGCTCCAAACGCGCAACCAGTGCTTGTGCTAGCTCCCTAGGATTTAACTTCCAAGCCTTGGAGAGTTGGAGGGCAATATTGCAAGCGACATCCCCATGGTCAACTGCCTTGGGGCGCTCTAAACGAGGCACAGGGGCATCTCCTAAACCACGCTCCTGAGCCAAACCCTGCAGAGCTGCGCTCAGCATTTCAATTAAACGATTTTTATTAGTTAACAACATAGATAAGTGAGTTTATCAGGTGGTAAGCTATCGAAATGATCTATCAATTTCGCTCCAAAGCGGGTCCTGACGTCATCATGCTGGCTGATCTGACCCAGCGAATCTTTGAGATTTTGGGCCGCCCATTAGAGCCCAGAGGGATTTTGACGGTTGAGCAACTACCAGCCCTCATCATCGCCCTAGAGACTGCCATTCTGAAAGACTTGGAAGAGCGTGCCAGCAGCAATACGGCTGATCAAGAAAATAGCGAAAAACCGAAGCTTGCCGACAGGCTGGGGCAGCGTGCCTACCCCTTCCTTGAACTGATGAAACAGGCTAAAGCCAAAGATGAGCCGGTGATGTGGGGCGTTTAAAGCGCCACATCACTGAATATGCCCGACTTAGTCGATTGAACTCGCCAACTGGCGGCGGATATCCTCGACAGACTCGTTACGTCGCTGAGCAAGATCCTCAATCTGATCTACTGAAAGCTTTCCAACGTTGAAATAACGTGCATCCGGGTGCGCCAGATAAAAACCACTGACACTAGAGGCGGGATTCATGGCCATCGATTCAGTCAAGGTCATGCCAATATCTTCTGAGCCAATCACGCGCAATAAATCTTTTTTCACTTCATGCGCAGGACAAGCTGGATATCCAGGCGCCGGACGGATGCCGCGATATTCCTCATTGATCATTTGATCATTCGTCAAAATCTCATCGGTGGCATAACCCCAAAGATCAGTACGAACACGATGGTGCATCAACTCTGCGAATGCTTCTGCCAAACGATCGGCCAAAGATTGCAGCATGATTGCGCTATAGTCATCATGCTTCGCATGAAACTCAGCAACCTTTTTCTCTACGCCATGGCCAGTTGTAACTGCAAAGCAGCCTAGGTAATCCGCTACATTTGAATCTTTTGGAGCCACGTAATCTGCCAAGCAACGATTAGGTCGACGTACGCCATCCACTACTGGACGCTCAGACTGCTGGCGCAAGTTGTGCCATACAAACAATGGATGTTCACGAGATTCATCGCTGTACAAGACAATGTCATCGCCGATCGTGTTGGCTGGATAAAAAGCTACTACCGCATCGGCTTGCAACCACTGACCCTTGATTAACTTATCTAATAGCGCCTTGCCATCTTCAAACACTTTACGAGCCTCTACGCCAACTATTTCATCATCCAAGATTGCCGGGAACTTACCAGCTAAATCCCAAGTCTGAAAGAACGGCGTCCAGTCAATATATTTAGCAATGTCACTGAGAGCAAAGTTCTTGAAAATGCGACGCCCAATAAATTTAGGTTTCTCAGGCACATAGTGAGCCCAATCAATTAATTCACGATTCTTGCGAGCTGCTTGTAGTGAAATAGTAGGGGATGCTTTTTTGTTTGCGTGCTGCTCACGAATACGCACATAGTCATCGCGTAGATCTTGAATAAATTTCTTAGCACTTTCATCAGAAAGCAAACTCGATGCTACTGAAACAGAGCGGGATGCATCCGGCACATAGACCACTGGGCCATCGTAATGCGGCGCAATCTTAACTGCGGTATGTACACGAGAAGTTGTGGCGCCACCGATCATTAGTGGAATTTGACGCTCACGGAAGTAGTCGTCACGTTGCATCTCTTGAGCAACGTAGGTCATCTCTTCTAAAGATGGGGTAATCAAACCAGACAGGCCAACGATATCTGCTTTTTCTTCCTTGGCTCGCTTGAGGATTTCTGCGCAAGGAACCATCACACCCATATTGGCAACTTCAAAGTTATTACATTGCAGCACTACCGTCACAATGTTTTTACCAATATCGTGCACGTCACCCTTAACAGTCGCCATCACAATTTTACCTTTGGCTTTTGCTTCGCCACCAGAGGCAACATGCAGGCGCTTTTCTTCTTCGATATAGGGAATTAGAATCGCTACCGCTTGCTTCATCACACGCGCACTCTTCACTACTTGAGGTAGAAACATCTTGCCAGCGCCAAATAAGTCGCCGACGACATTCATACCATCCATCAGAGGGCCTTCAATGACCTCAATCGGCCGACCACCTGCACCCATAATTTGCGCACGTAGTTCTTCAGTGTCTTCTTCAATAAAGGTAGTGATGCCATGCACTAAGGCATGGGTTAAACGCTCACGCACTGGGGCTTCACGCCATACCAAGTTCTCTACTTGCTTTGCGCCACCACCTTTAAATTGGTCGGCAATATCCAGCAAACGCTCAGTTGGAGTCTTGCCTTCTTTTTCTTTAAAGCGGTTTAGCACTACATCTTCAACACGCTCACGTAATTCAGGATCAAGGTCTGCATATACGCCGAGCTGGCCCGCATTGACAATACCCATATCCATCCCAGCCTGAATGGCGTGGTAAAGGAAAACCGTATGAATGGCTTCACGCACACGATCGTTGCCGCGGAAAGAAAAGCTCACATTCGAAACGCCACCACTGACTTTCGCGCCCGGCAGATTTTCCTTAATCCAGCGAGTGGCGTTAATGAAATCTACCGCGTAGTTATCATGCTCTTCAATGCCAGTGGCAATTGCAAAGATATTGGGGTCAAAAATAATATCTTCCGCCGGGAAGCCAATCTCATTCACTAGTATTTGATAGCAGCGTTGGCAAATTTCTGTCTTGCGCTTGAAAGTATCTGCCTGACCCACTTCATCAAATGCCATCACCACAGAAGCTGCGCCATACCGACGAATTAAACGCGCTTGTTTTCTAAAAGGCTCTTCGCCCTCTTTGAGTGAGATCGAGTTAACAATCGGCTTACCTTGAACACATTTCAGACCCGCTTCGATCACACTCCATTTAGAGGAATCAATCATGATCGGTACACGAGCAATATCTGGCTCGGAAGCAATTAAATTCAGGAAGCGCGTCATCGCCGCTTCAGAATCCAACATCGCCTCATCCATATTGATGTCAATGACTTGAGCACCATTCTCAACTTGCTGCCTTGCAACTACCAAGGCTTCATCAAATTGATTATTCAAAATCATGCGCGAAAATGCTTTGGAGCCCGTTACGTTAGTACGCTCTCCAATATTGACAAAACCAACATCAGCTGTGACATTGAAAGGCTCTAAGCCTGAAAGCTTCATGGGTGGCATTGCTTTTACAGTCTTACTCATGCTGATACCTCCGCACTCTCACGATAGAAAGCGCGTGGCTGGCGCTTAGCAACCGCATTAGCAATCGCACGAATATGGTCCGGAGTAGTTCCACAGCAACCGCCTACGAGATTGACTAAGCCATCTTTTGCAAAGCCATCAACCAAGCTAGAAGTAATTTCTGGAGTTTCATCAAAGCCCGTGTCACTCATCGGATTAGGCAAACCCGCGTTGGGGTAGCAAGATACAGCGGCATCGCAGATGCGTGCCAGTTCAGCAATGTAAGGACGCATCAGCGCAGCACCTAAAGCACAGTTCAAGCCAAAGGTCAGCGGTTTAATGTGACGCAGGCTATTCCAAAATGCCTCAACAGTTTGGCCAGACAGGATGCGACCAGAAGCATCGGTGACTGTACCTGAAATCATTACCGGTAAGCGCTCACCCGTTTCTTCAAAGAATTCATCTAAGGCAAACAGTGCAGCTTTAGCATTGAGCGTATCGAAAATAGTTTCGACTAAAAATAAATCCACGCCACCAGCAAATAAACCTTCAATCTGTTCACGGTACGAAGCGCGCAAAGCATCAAAGGTCACATTGCGTGCGCCCGGATCATTTACATCAGGAGAAATACTTGCTGTCTTCGGTGTAGGCCCAATCGCGCCCGCAGCAAAACGTGGCTTATCTGGCGTGCTGTACTTTTCACAAGCTGCGCGAGCCAATCTGGCGGAGACTTCATTCATCTCACGTGCCAGGCCAGCCATTTTGTAGTCCTCTTGCGCAACTGAAGTTGCACCAAAAGTATTGGTCTCAATAATGTCTGCGCCAGCATCTAAATACTGCTCATGAATCTTGCTAATAATTTCTGGCTGAGTCAGTACGAGCAACTCGTTGTTGCCTTTGATATCACCAGGATGGTCTGCAAAACGGGTATTGCCCGGCAAACCACGGTAGTCAGCTTCGGTTAACTTGTACTGCTGAATCATGGTGCCCATAGCGCCATCCAAAATGAGGATGCGCTGCTTTAAAAGCTCAGGAAGCTTTTGACCGCGGGTATAAGGCTGGGACAAACCATTAGATTGCATTGTTAAACCGGGATTAATCTCTAGAATCCCTTATTCTATTGGAAAAGCCACTTTTCATTT
>ERZ650310.317-NODE-317-length-14740-cov-4.918829_pt1 | contig 14740 bp, 15 predicted proteins | sample MGYA00376246_ERZ650310 | MGnify/ENA primary metagenome ERZ650310 (study PRJEB26733, sample SAMN07839286) | wastewater metagenome | biome: small river; feature: stream; material: water | place: USA: North Carolina | collected 2016-03-01 ...
TCTACACAGGCGAAGACACTCTTTCCCTACACGACGCTCTTCCGATCTTGTATGAAAGGATGCAGGCGTTCACTCCAATTCAAGCCGCTGGACGCAACATGGCCATATCCTTTGGTCTTGGCAGATACGAGCACGCAAGAAGAATTGGAGAATCCATCATTAAAGCGTTGGATCACGATCCAGATGGCGTGGTGAAGTATGGATTCTCAAAAGATGGAGTGAACAATTTTGAGAATTCAAATAACGACACCAAGACACAGTGGGAGAATCTGAACAAGCTTGCTGAGCACGTTGAAGCAAATCCATCTCTGGCTGAGAAAGCATGGAGCACAGTAATTGATCGCATCCCCAAAGACAAGCTCATGGAGCCAGTCGCCGAATTGGAGAAATTCACATCAACACCAAGAGCCGCAGCTTCTGCAAGGGAGACATTTGACAAGTTCCAGGAACGCAAGGATGATGGGGAGAAGATTGCCCGCTCCATGGAGAAGACATGGTCTCCCGTGGAGACCATCTTCAACAAGGATGAGAAACCGGAGAAGCGCAAAGCCGCCCTCACCAAACTGGTGAACAAGACCGGCATGGAGTTCCCAGAGGAACTCACAGCCAATGAAGCACTCAACCTTCCGCTCAACAAGACAGAGCAGGAGCTGAAGGATGCGAAGGCTCTGTCAACAGAGGAGCCTTCCAAGGCTCCCCGTGCAGCCAAGTCAGCAGATGCTGACTACCATGAAGCCCTCAAAGGGGATGATGGGAATAGTCCCCCTCCAGAGAAATCCACACCAGAACAGGACAAGGCATGGCTCGCAGCCAATCCTGAGTCAGCTCGCAAGTTGCAGGCGCAGGTGGATGAGGCGGCGAGGGGGGCAGGATTCACTATTTCTCTGCATACCGCTCAAAGCCCTGGAATTATTGATGGATTCGATTTCAATCGTGTTGGTCAAAACGAAAAGGGCCTTGCGGCTCTTGGCCCAGGAATTTATTTCCTGGATAATAAGGATATGACCAAACATGTTTATGGTAAACGCGGTCATCTATTCGATCTTCTTTTAAACAAAGACGCAACAGTGATCGACATCCTTTCAATGGATCAAGATCACTGGAAAAAGGTAATTGATAAACTGGATGATGCGGCAAAGGATGCTGGATTTAAAGACTACAGTTCAATGCCAGACAGGAACGTATCAGGGCTCAAGGATGGCAGAGGTCCTGTTGGAATCTTTGTTAAGAATCTCGGCAGGGAAAAAACAAGAGAGCTTTTCATCAAGCACGGAATACACGGAAGCCGTGAAAAACTTCCTGGTGGAAGTTATGAATATTCAATCTATGATCCATCCCAAATCAAATCTGCCGACCCCATCACCCGCGACAGCGACGGGAACATCATTCCCATCTCCAAGAGGTTCAATGAGCAGTCGAAGGACATCCGCTTCGCCAAAAACGCAGAGGAGGCTGACTCTGACCCCTTTGTTGATGAACTGTTTGTGAAGTCGGGGATGAGGACGGAGACCGAACGTGAGGAACTCCGCTCCACCGTGAACAAGATGAGGGAGCAGGGCATGGATGACCTGCTCCAGTCCCACCAGCAGTTGCTTGGTGCTGACACCATCACCAGGAGGGGGAAGGAGCGTTTCACTGGAATGCGCAGGCTGGCGTTTGACCGCATCGGATTCACCGATGGAGGCGCTGTGACCCTGGACAACACCAAACGCGCTGAAGAGGCTCTAAATGCCCTCTACAAGAAGACAGGAAAAGGATCAGCCGCAGAGCTGATCAAGTGGTATGAGGAGCACGGATCTCCCCGTGTGAAGCACACGGCTGGAGACTCCTCCTACGAGACCAACCTCCTCAAGGGGGACTCGCTCCCCTCCATGGTGCAGCTCGAAGCACTCGACTACATGAAGCGCCTCGCCCGTCAGCTCTTCAACGAGAACGGCCAGTATGCCAAGGAGATCGAACTCAAGCATGGCAAGGGTCTGGTGGACGACACCAGCGCCAGGGATGAGATCCAGCGACAGAAGATGATGATCCTTGAGTCGGCAGAGTTCGCCAACGACGCCATCCTCAACACCTTCACCTCCATGAGCGGTGCTGGCCGTATGCTTGGCACCCGCAGGTTCGCCACTGATGAGCGGAACACTTTCTTCAGCGCCCTCAAGGCTGTGAGCCGTGGCTTCAAGGAATACCGCGATATGGTGGCGGAGAAACATGGACTCGATGGCATGGCCATCGAGCGTGATGAGCGTGGCGAGTTCAACCGTGAACGCGCCCAGATCCCCGACAAGATCAGCGAAGGCTCTGTCAACAGAGAGCTGTATGCCAGATACTTGAAGGACCTGGACAAGAGCAAGGCCATCCAGATGGTTGAGCCGAAAGTTGCTGGTGAGGCATGGACCACCCATGCCGATCAGCAGAAGCAGGCTTTCAATGAGATCTCACGCAAGATGGATGATGTCGCTGAAGACATTATCACCGACAAGGAGACTCTCAGGAAGAAGTCCGCCTCTAAGAAGATGAAGGAGGCTTCATCCTTTGATGATCTCACACCCGATCAGATCAAGCAGTTGATCAAGGAGCGTCAGGAGGACCTGAAGGACCTCCTCAAGGAGGCTATTGATATGGGAATCATCCCTGACTCAAGGGCAACGTGGTTCTCGAAGAAGGTCCGTGAGGCCATCAAGGGTGATGCTGAACTTGAGTCGCTCATCAAGCAGTATGAGTCCAAGGCACCGAGGACCAAGGATCAGGTTGCTGAGTTGGAAGCTGCCTTCAAGCAGGAGGTGAACAAGCCACGCGCTGACACCTCCTTCCATGTTGAGATGATGGAGAAGTTCAACATGACCAAGGAGGAGGCCATGTCCCTTCTTGAAAAGGCCCGTGAGACCAACGCCAAGATCGAGGAGGAGCGTCAGCGCATCAGCAATGAGTTCAGCCGCGATAATCCAAAGTCAGTGGTCAGTTCCCCCAAGTTCATCAAGGATCTGGTGAAGAGCATCATGGATACTCCAGGGATGCAGAGCAAGGACCCGGCCTGGCGCAGGGCGCAGGCAGAGAAGGCTTTCGTTGCAGTCGGCATGGACCCAGTCAATGCCCGTGACGCGGCCATCCTGCTCGACAAGGACATCGAGCAGGCTTACGCCGGAGCCCTCTTCCAGGTGTCCCGCAAGATCTACAAGCGGATCATGAAGCAGGAGCCTGCCATGAAGGACATCCGTGATGCCATCAAGGTTATCAACGGACTGGACCGATCCAGCCTTGTCTCCAAGTGGCTGGCCGAGGCTGGTGGATTTCATGAACTCAAGGACAAGGACTGGAACGAACTCTCCAGACTCTCAGAGATGCAGGAGAAGCACGCGGCAGACAGCGAGACGTATGCGAAATACAACAAGCAGATGCACGATGTGCTCATCCACACCCGACTCCCAAAAAAGACGATGGATCTTGTGACGCAGGGCTTCATCAACAACTCCCTCAGCGGTCTTGGGACCGCTGGGAAGAACTGGTTCCAGTTCTACAACATGGGGACAAGACTGGCTACTGACCTTGCCCGCAATGCTCTGGAGGGCAGGACTGCTGCTGAGAAAGTGGATCTCATGATCCAGTCCATCAAGAGCATGGGCTCTGCAATCGGAAAGACCATGTCCCGTGGACAGATGGCATTCAAGAATGAAGCCTTCAGCCAGCACGTCCTTGAACACCTCAGCTCCACCCACTCCATGCGCCATGACATGATCAAGGCGTTCGAGGACTTCAAGAAGTTCAAGGCTGAGGGTAAGGCCGTCCCTGCGCTGAAGGCGCTGGCCAAGTCAGCATGGGCCTCCAGTGACTACGTCCGCAGGACGCTGGCCTCCGCCGATGAGGCGTGGGGCCTGACCATGCGCGAGCATGTCACCAACAGCGAATCACTCAGGGCCATCATGAAGCTCGGTGGACTCAACAACAAGGATGCCGTTGCCATCCTTGATCGTGTCCGCATGGAGGCCCCTGAGGCTGCCAAGGACCGCTGGGGTGATGAATACACCAACGCCCCCGCTTACGAACAGACCGCCATGGTCTCTGAGATGACCCGCCACCTCATGGGCGAGGCCGTCGAGCAGGCCCTCCGCAACACCGATCACAAGGGCGTGTCAGCCCAGATCAGGGAAACCGCGCAGCAGGAGGGTCCGTTCAGCCTCGGCAACCGCCAGGCTGAGAAACATTCCGGATGGGATATCCCAGGCAACTTCCTTGAGGGCATCAAAAAGATGGCCCAGACCTTCCGTGGTGACGACGCCGCAGGAGAACTCCTTGGACGTGTTCTGTTCGGATACGTCACCGTCCCCGCCAACGCGCTTGACCGCTCGCTCTACTACACACCGCTTGGTATCGCCCGTGCGCTCACCAAACTCCGCAATCCAGCGAGCAAGCTCTACGCTGAATCCATGAAGACGGAGATGGCAGCCAAGCAGCGCCTTGCTGAGGGGATTGCTGGAACCGTAGCCATGGCAGTCATGGCCGGACTCATGAGCCAGAAGGACGATGAGGGTCAGGGCATCACCGTGACCGGAGCAGGCCCCAAGAACCCAGCCGAACGCGAGGCATGGCTCAAGCGCGGACACCACGTCCAGTCCATCGAGATGCGTGTCGGCAACACCATCTTTGCCATTCCATGGGGGAATGGCGGTGTCGAGTCCCTTCAGGGACCATTGATGGCACTCGGTGCAGCCAATGACATCCACCTCAACGGAAAGCCCAAGGACGCAGCAGATGCCATTGGAGCCTACGTCTCCAGCAGCCTCAATAACATCAAGCAGTCAGCGTCCTTTGCCACGGGCCAGACCGGACTCGCCAACATCTTCTCCGACAGCGAGAAGAAGACCTACGGATCACTGGCCTTCATCGGCTCAGGGTTCGTCCCCTACTCGGGGCTGGCGAAGTCCGTGCAGCGCGTCACACAGGGGCCACTGGACCAGTCAACCGTCACAGCGGCGGTGGGATCGCAGATCCCCTACGCCAACTTCTTCACCGGAAGGCCGGCATTGAACGCCCTCGGGGACCCGATCAGGACAACGCCAACCAACCTGTTCTCACAGGCGACGGAGCGGGGCTTCAGCAATGGCCTGCCGATCTATGTCGGAATTGACCCACAGTCCAAGGACGCTGCGCTCTACAGGCTCTTCCAGGCCAAGGGCGCGGCCCCCGCCGCCCCGCTCTACAAGCGGATGGCTGATGACTACGGAATGAACCCTGACTCATACGGGAACTTTCTCAAGTCCCGTGGAGCCATCCTCAAGTCCATCCTTCGGGATCAGATGTCTGACCTCCGGTCGATGACTCCAGGGGAGTTCAGCAAGGCCATTACTAGCGCGTCCACCAGAGCAACCAGGGAGGCGGCAGAGCGCCTCAACCTGACGAAGAAGCCTTCGCATCCTTAAGATGTTTGATCATAAAGATTTTGTATTTTACAACCGCCTCATCAAATGAGCGTCCATCATGATTGGTTGATGGTCCAATTTTGTGGAATACATGAAGAATAAAATCATCCTTGTTCTGAACAAGAACTTCATGGTCTTGATGAGTGTATAGCTCATCCAACTCCTCAAGTTGGTCAACCATCCTGTTTAGTTCATCGAAGTCGATGCTAATCTTGGAAATGATCCCATTCCCCTCAAAGCAAACAACTCGTTTGCCTGACTCCTCTATTCTGTCTGACATTTTGTATCTTCTATCTCTCATAGCTTTATTTTGTTGTTAATGAAGTAGCCGAACAGTCGATGCAGCGAACGGCATCGCAAAGCCTCAGCCGTCGCTGATCTCCATGTTCACCATCACACGAAAGCGGTCTGGCCTTCTGTCCACGCGATAGAGTCCTGTTGATATTGTTCGCGCAGGCGTGAGAGAGTAGCCCTGAGAGCGAGCGCTTCGGAGCCGTCAATCTCGATCACCCAGCAGGCATTCTGCCACGCTGCTTGTGCCGGAGACGGCGCAGCGAAATGGACGCGGGTATTCGCTTGCGTGATTTCGTGGTTCACATCCGCGTAGAAGTGAGCCCACTTCATTTGCGTGAGTTTGTCGTCAGAGTTCCCGATTTGGATGGTTATCGTTTTCATGTTTGTAGTCGTGGGTAGTGAATAGTGAACAAGCCTGCTGCTGGCAACAGGCCGTAGGTTACTTGTCGTGTTGAATTGAGTCTTTCGCGGCCTGTGCCAGACCAGGAGCGTTCGCCGAATCTTCGGGGCGGTGTGTGTAAACGGGGTGCTTGGCTGAGTGGTGCTTGTGGTAGCGATAGAGTTGCCCCCGATGGTTTATCGAGAATCTCAGTTCCAGGCCAGGCGTGATCTTTGGGCCAGTCGGCTTTCAGCATCTTCAACCCGTCGAGTCTGCCGCCCCTGAACTCCATCATCACATCCTCGCCAACTGCGAACAAATCGGATGCAGGCAACGGGCGGCATCGTCTTGTCCGAAAATTATGTCTCTCGCGCCCGTGGCTGATCCGAAGCGTTCAGTTTCTCTTCGACAGTCACCCACAGCGATTGCGGCGGCATGTCGAGTCCTTGGCGCTCCCACTTCTCGCGACAGTCTTTTGCATTGTGGACGTATAGGTTCACGGATTGCGTATCCTTCACGGGATGGCACCAGCAAAGCGTGTGGCATTCGTGCATTGGTTCGCCGTTGCCGACTGGTATGCAGTGTATGTTGTTCATGGCTGAAAGTTTCCTCCGCTGTTGTTACGCCGAGAGGTAGCGGGGTGGGTTTACGTCTGCCACTCCTGCCCGCCATTTAGCCGTTTCAGGCAACACCAGGGCGTCCCCTTGGGCGGTCAAAACTGAACCATACGCTGCATGGAATGCCGCAGGAGCATCTTGCGCGAGGTCGAAAGCTGAAGGTGCGGCATCCATGAGCTAGGCGTTATCTGAAGAATCATCAGCCTCTTCTGGGGCGGGTTTAAAGTCCCCATCCGCATCAAGATGAGACGGTGGCCATCCGTGCTTACGGACCATCAGGCATCGCATCGCCATCTTCCAGTTTCGGCGGGTCAGTTCAGCCACTAGGTAGGCGAGGAAGAAAGTCAGGAAGGGACTTTCGGACATGAATTGTAGAGTCGTCATCGGTAGTCAGATAACCAGTCAGCTCAGCCAAAAAGCAGGGCGTTCCGGTCATGGTGTTGGAGTTTGTATTTAGTCGCCCTGTTTTTGGCTGGCTTCTGCGTTCTCCGGAATGATTGCCTCGGAGTTTTCCCTGATCCATGCGGCGACCTCCTCGGCCTTTTTCCGCGTGGTGTAGATCAGTTGCAGTCCACCCGAGATGCCTTCGTGTTTGCACCGGAGGATCTGGAATCCATTGACGTTCGTCTTCACGACCGCGAATTTTCGAGCGGCCCATTCGATGACAGCGATTTCCCCCGAAGACGGAGAACCAGACGCTGAACGGTCAACTGCTTTGGCGCTGGGTATCGTAGATGCGTTTTCTTTGCTCATCAGTCAGTGTGGTTGTTGCCCACCACCGGAAGTGGCGTGAGCTTGGTCGTTCGGTTTCATAGCGATGATGCCTTCTTCAGGACCCAGTCAGCAAACTTCGCTCCATGGATCTTGATCTCCTGTTCGGCAACCTTTCCCTTCTTCGAGGAGAGGTTAAGCTTGTTGACCAGATTATGCAACTCTATTGACAGAGCCTTGAGCTTCTCCCGATCAGGGGCTGCCTCAGCAGCCAGCCTTGCCTCCTCCTCCCTGAGCCTCTTCTGAAGCTCAAGCTCTTCAGCCTCGCGTTGCTTCTCAAGGATCTGCTCCTTCTCAAGGCGCTCAGCCTCAGCCTTCTTGAAGGCTTCAGCCGCCTCATGGCGGATCTTCTCCATCTCAGCCCTGCGCAGCTCCTGCTGCTGCTCACGGATCTTTCGGTTCTTCTCCTCCTCTTCGGCGCGGATGCGTTCGAGTTCAGCCTGATGCTGAGCCTGCTGCTTGCGCAGGCGGGCAAGTTCCAGCTCCTGCTGCGCTCTCAGTTCAGCCTCGGCCTTCTCCCTGGCGATTCGATCCTCCTCTTCCTTCCTGGCACGCTCAAGCTTGGTGGCGTGGAGGAGCTTGCGGTCTTCGAGGAGGTTCTGGAACTGGCGCTCGCTGAGCATCTCGATGTTGATCACCTCCGGCTCCTCGGCCCCCATGAAGGGGGCGAGGTCAGCCAGCCTCCGTTGACGGAGTTCAGCCTGAGACTTCGCAAAGCGGATCTCCTCGGCTTTCTCCACCTCTTCAAGGGCCTGCTCCACTGGGACGATCATGGCCAGCCCGATGTTCTTGGCCCCATCAATCGCCCTCCCCATCAACAGGGAGTGCTCCTTGAGTTTCTTGTGCTGGCTGTTCATCTCCAGCCTGATCCCCTGACCCTCCTTGCGGAGGACCTTGGCCTCCGCAGGATCAGTGATCACCCTGGCCCTGTCGGCCCACTCCTTCGCCCTCTTGAAGTAGTCGAAGAACCCCACCTCGATGGACTGTTTCTCAAGTGGAGTGATCGCCACCGCCACCTCGGCGGGAACGATCTCAAAGTCGATTCCGATGATGGCTGTCGCTTCTTTGCTTTCAATGGTCTTTGATGTCTTGGTCTTCATGATGTTCTTGATTTAAGGCTGTTTAACGCGTCTTGCTGCTTTTAGCTGTCATCACACTCGACGTCTATTGCGACGCTTCTATTGGGCTGGAAAATGTCAATACGCGGCGTTTCCTGAATGGTAGATCATCCAGCTCCTTGGGGAGCTGGCCATCCTTGATCTGCTGCTCGGTCCATGATGCAGCCGCCATGTTCCAACCAATGGCACCCAGATGATCCTCTGACTGATCATCCTCACCCCACTGCATTAGATGTCGGAGCATGGCGTCGTAGTAGCGGGACAAGGGGATGCCCTGCATCCAGTTGGGGCCATGCTCTCCATCCGGATACTTGATGGCCCCATCCTCGAACCTTTTCGCAATCTTCCGGATGGCAATGGGAGGTATCCTGCTTGGCAGGCCCTTGCCTGCCATGGCGTCTCTGACCGCTCCTGTGTTGAACGAGGAGCGTGATCCGCTGTCTGGTAGTGTTGTGCTCATGGCTTGTATTCTTTGATGGTTACTTCTATCCGAGGAAATAGATCAGGCTCTGCATACAGCTTCCACACTTCCGCGTGGACAATCTGCTTGTCGTTCTTCCAGAGCTTCGCCTTGGACAGCGCATCCTGGGTTCCCTTGGAGAGGTTGTCCCAGTCACAGGACGCGCCCTCCGCAGTGAAGGATGTCACCGACTCAGGCCGCTCGATGTAGAACCTGTATTCCACCTCCAGCGGACCCGTAAGCGGTTTCTCCGGCACATGATGTGCCACCTCAGCGATGATGGCGTCAGTGTATCTCTTCTTGGTTGAATCGGTGTAGAACCTCCTGGCTCGGAAGTTTGCACGGGCTCCATGCTGAACGGAGATCGGAGCCACAGGGATTGTGAATGAGATCACCATGGTGGTAGCCCATCCTCCTCGGTGAGGAGCTGCTGTTGAACGGGTTGTGGCTTCATTGGTTTCTTGTTCTTCTTGGTGGGCGCTGGGTCAGGCCCATCCTGCTTGATGCGGATGGCCTTCCCGATGATGGTGTTCATGTCGTTGAGCTTGCGGCAGTTGGCGATGTCGTATTCCCTGACACAGTCCTTGTATTCAAACTTGTCCTGGATGTGGGTGACCTGGTAGTCACCGTTGCTGCCCACTGCCGGAGGCGAGTAGGTGACGAGGCATGGGCGGAAGCCCCGCACCACACCAATGTAGAGCATGACTTTTACTTGGGGCATGGAATCTTCCTCCAGCGGTTGGCTTCTGCGTTGTGCATGGTGACGATGATGTTGCCTTCAACCACTACAAGTCCAGCACCAAGCTTGAAGTAGCGGGCATCTTTGAAGCCATGATCCAGCAGGGCCTTGACACGGAACTGCTCAAGCAGTTCCATCTCCTCCCCCTTGGCGACAGCGTCCCTCAACTTGTTGGCAATCTGGATGTCAGACTCCTTGGACCCTGTCCGCTCACGGAACCGTGAGAGGGCATGGTCGGAGACCTGTAGGTTGTGCGGCTTCATTTCTTTTTGGTTGTGGTTACGGGGTGGAGGGTTGCTGACCCAGGGAAGTGCATCCACTTCCCTGAAGTGATCAGGTCCTTGTAGTATCGGTTGGCCTGCTTGGCCAACTGTGTGGCAAGCTCAGCGTCCTCGAACTCTGTTGACAGAGCAAGCTCCTTCGGGAAGTCGAGCCCTGATGGGCTCTTCCCCTTGTTGAACCTGCGGTCAATGAAGTGGGTGTCACTGTTGCCACCTACGTCAGCAAGTGATTCTTCAATGACCACGCAGTAGCGGGTGATGACTCGGACTGTTCTCATATCAGCAGTAGGTTACGCTTGTGATCTCAAGCTTTCTGTATCCTCGTTTCTCAAGCTCCCATTGAGCTACGGCCCTGGCTTTGTCATGGTTGTTCTTTTCATTGTGACCATGATCGGTTGGAACGATGAAGGTTTCAATGTTGCCGAACACCCAGTATCCGTCGTGCTTTTGATAGTCGAATTTGACTTCGTATTGCTCACGGAACCATCCGTCAGTCTTCTTCTTTTTCATATCGCAGTGTAGGTGTAGCCAGCGCCAGGGGCGTGGTTGTTGCCACGGGTCCCTCCACGCTGGATCTTTTCAAGGTTGATGAGCTTGATGATCTCGCGGTTGCATCCGTCCTTGGTCCAGCCTGAGTGCTGCATCAGGTCCTTGATCTTGGCGGCTGGATGTTTCTGGATGATCTTCAGCATCTTCTTGCTGCGCTCATCCATCACCAGTGGAGCCTTTGGTTTGGGCTCCCTGTCAACAGGCAGCAGCATCTTCCGATGCTTGCGTGGTTTCTTGTTTGTGAGGTGCTCCCACTTTTTCTTGAACTCCTCCTCCGCCTCAATGGTGAGGCGGGAGTTTTGCCAGACACATGTGCTCATACTTCAATCTCCTTGGAGCAAGGCTGCCAGTCCTCCGAAGGGCGTTTGATTTCCCAGCGTTTAAACAACTCTTCGTAGGTGACATGACTGAGCCCGTTGTAGAACACTCTGTCTTCATTGACAGCCAGAATGGCAAGCCAACATGTCTTGTCGTTATTTGCGCAGATCACACTCCCAGGCGGCACATCCTCCGGCCCGAGCTGGACGAGCTTCTTCTGCTTCGGTGGATCAGGCCAAGGCGTGGAGGCTGGGACACGGTAGGTGATAAACTGGCAGTTACCAGTCAAGTCGCCTGTGCAGCCCCAAGTTCGTTGCTGCGTCCAGATTTGCAGTGTCGGCAAGTCTGAATGTCTCCCGTCAACCTCCGTTGTTGCGAGTAACCGATAGCCCTCGCCGACTTGCTTAGCTGTGAGGTTATCGGGGTTGTGGAGGATAAGTCCGAGAGGAGGCTGGAGGAGCGTGAGGGGAGGCTTCACCCGATACCTTGCGACAGGTTCAGTCCATTGCGGCGATGGATTGTCGATCCATTCGCCTTCAATACAATCCTTGTATTGAATCACCTCGCCTTTCGCATGAGCCGTCTTGAGTTCTGCGTATGGGTCTGGCTTGGGTTTGATGCGAAGATAATAACCTTCAATCATTGCCTTGAAAGGTTCACCGGTTCCGTCCCTCCAGATATTATCTGCGCGCCACATTTCCCACTCCAATCCCCTCTCGATAATCTCCGCAGCGAGGCGGAGTTGTTCTGCTTGTTCTTGTTTTGTCATATTGTTATCCATGGTTTTACTTCTTCTGTTTCATCTTGGAGCAGCCTCATGCTGTTCTTCTCATAGTATGTCCTGATCTCTGGGAGCATCCCGCCTACGCGTTGCTTTGACACGATGACCTTGCCATCAACCTTTGATCCTGGCATCCGGTAAGCAGTGATGCAGTTCGAGAACAGATCACCGAAGTATCCTGAGCCTTTCACGTCCAGGATGGACGGGGGCTTGCTCTTGTCCTGGGCTTTGCGGGGGTGGGCAAGGACAAAGATGTGAGCGCCAGTCTCCTTCCAGAAGGACTGGCACTCCTTCACGAACTTCTCCACCTCGTTGTTCTCATCAAGGTTCACGTCCATGCAGGATGCTCCATCAAGGACCACCCACTTCGCCCCATGCCGTCTCACGGCATAGCGGGCGTTGTCGAAGTAGTCCTTGTGCTTCACCGTCCCCTCATGGTCATGGATGATGACCTGACTGAGGAGCGAGTCCCTGACCTTCTCGAAGATTGGGAACTCGTTGGCCGACAACTGGCGGCCAACCACATGGTTGGTCATGATCCCGAGGATCTGGTCGGCTGGCTCCTCATAGGAGCCGATGAAGACCTTCTGCTGTTTGATGGTGGCGAGCCATGCCATGAGCATGTAGATCATGTTGGACTTGCCCCCTCCCTGATACCCGGTCACCAGTGTCCCTTCACGCTCCCTGAGCCTGAATGGGAATGGTTTGCCGTCATCACCCTGCCAGTCAAACAGGACGATCCCAGCCTCCTCCCTGCGCCCATTGCGGACCATGTGCCAGACCTTGTCAGTCATGGAGGATGCCAGCCTGATACCTGCGGGGTCTATGGACTCCGCCTGCTTGATGTAGAGATCAAGATCAATGCCAGCAACGTGGCACTCATTGGCGTCCTTCTTGGGGAGGTTGATGCGGTAGCACCTGTCATTGCCAAGGCGCTTGATGATGTAGTCGGAGGCAGCCCTCCCTTCCGTGTCCATGTCCATTGACACGTAGATGGTGTGGAACCGGTCCAGCCATGAGTAGCAGTTGTCCAGCCACTCATCGTTTGGGGAGGTCCCGTCATCCTTCTCCTTCTTGGCCCCGAAGGGGACCGACACCGCAGGTATTCCCTGCGACAGGTAGGACATCGCATCTGCTTCGCCTTCCGTGATGACAAGGATGCCCTCCGACTTCCTTACGATCTTTGAGTTCATCCCGAAGAGCACGGGCTTGCAGCCTGCCGAGGTCAGGCTGACGTTCTTCTTGCCATGCTCATTGAGGTCCACCCCGATGAGCTTGACCATGCAGAGTTCACCATCCTCCTCACGGTAGGGGTAGGCCACGCTTACTCCCCTCACACCGATCTTCAGATCGGTGATGACTGCCGCTGCAATCTTCCGTGTCTCCGTCAGGTATTCCCATGTCCTTGGACTGGACTTCTCTGTCAACAGAGGAACGGAATCAGCAGGAGCCTTGTAGATCTTCTTGGGTCCGTCATCAGCACGCATCTTCTCCCCGAGGTAGGCATGGATGTCAGGTGATGCTTCACGGAAGGTCTTGTTGTATCTGACGAGCCAGAGCTTGATGATGTCCCCTCCCTCCCCAGAGGAGAAGTCCGACCATACGCCAGCCCGTGGACCTGAGATGTCAATCCTGAGCGAGTCCCCCGCCCTGCCGGAGACATCCCCCACATGGATGCGATTGCCGTGCTTCACCCCTGCCGGATAGAGCATGGTCACCACCTGCTCACATCTGTCGAGGAGCTTCTGCTTGAGTTCATTTGCGTTGGCCATTGTTTTGAAAGGTTCTGAAACATGAATGACCAACGGGATGTGCAGTCCCGTTGGTCTGGTTGGTGGTTACTCAGCCAGTCCTTGAAGGCTGGCTGACACTCGAAGCCCCAGCTCCTTCCTGAGATCCGAGATCTCAGTGGCGAGGGTCTGGATGGCTGCGGAGAAATCTTCCTGCTTCATCTCAAACTTCTTTGCTGCACGCGGGGAGAGCCCAAGGTCGCTCCGCGTTTGATAGACTGTGTGTTTGGAGATTGGAAATCCAAGCTCAGTTGCCGCACGCTTGGCAAGCGTGACAGCGTCGAGTCCCATGATCGCCTTGTTGGCCTCCATCCATTTTGCCAACTGGAAGAACTGTGGACGACTGATGTATATTGCGTTCTCTTTGCTCATGATGATCTGATGTTTTATGTTTAACAAAAAGTGGCGGCAGCATTGCTGCCACCGCCACATTCAGGACTGTTTACTCCGGCAGGTCAAGTCCGTCTTCTGCCTCATCCAGCGGGGCCTCCGTGAGGTTCTCCACACGTGCCACTTCCTCCCCGTCCTCGGAGATCGTCATCATCGACACAAGATCCACGCAGGTGAAGCCTGCGGAGATGTGGTTGATGCTGAGCGACTCGCTCCAGAAAGGGATGCCTTCAGGGCTGGTGTAGAGGTATCCGTTCTTGGTCTCGGGTGTGTCCTCGGACTCTTCAGTGTCCTCGGGTTCCTCCTTCTCCTCCTTCACCTTCTTGGTGATGCCGCAGGCGTCCTGAAGACGCTTGCGGAGTTCAGCGCAGGAGATCGGCTTCCACATCTCCACCTCTTCACCCGTGACCTTGTTGCGGGACACGACCTTCTCGCCCTTTTCAGCATCGGCCAGGAACTTGAAGAGCCTGGCATCCGTCAGGATGCGCTTGCCGTCCTCGTCATTGACCTTGCTGTAGTTGAACGCCTCCATGTGGTGGGTGGCGGTCAGCGCAGCGATGCGCTTGTCATGGGGAATCCACGCCGCCAGACGGCGGGCCTGCTGGACCGTGTGCTTGTCCTTGCCGGACACCGCAATGGCCTGCTCGATCAGCTCCTCGCCCCGTGGCAGGGTCTCCATCAGGTTCACCAGATCTCCGGTGCTCCAGATGACCGACGCCTTGACGTTGTCGAGGTTGCTCCCCGCCGTGGCAAGGCCGGACATCGCGGAGACCAGGTCGGACTCCTTGATGGTGGGATTGCCTTCAGCCACCTGAAGCCCCGTGGCATCCACCACGAAG
>ERZ650310.318-NODE-318-length-14727-cov-4.806502_pt1 | contig 14727 bp, 28 predicted proteins | sample MGYA00376246_ERZ650310 | MGnify/ENA primary metagenome ERZ650310 (study PRJEB26733, sample SAMN07839286) | wastewater metagenome | biome: small river; feature: stream; material: water | place: USA: North Carolina | collected 2016-03-01 ...
CCCTACACGACGCTCTTCCGATCTGGTAAAAGCGAGTGTTGATGAAAAATATATTTTTGACCAGTAGTAAAACCTAATCTACAAAAGATATCACTTCTTTTAGCGCTTGCAAATAATGGTTGCAATGGCTGGTTAAATGTCAAACTTCTAATGTAAAGTTTTTTAGTCTTTTTTAATATTTTAAATTCTTCATCTGTAAGTTCCCAGCATGAAGTAACAGTTCCATTTTCAGTATCTGAAAAAGCTGGTAAGCTTTGGTACTCGTCTTGATTTTCAGCATAAACAACGTTTTGCTCTTTGAATGGTATTGCTTTCATAATTGTAATTTTGTTTATCTATTTATTTGAATATGTCCTTTCATTACTAAAAAAGCAACCCTTTGGACTACTTCATCCCTTTTTAATTTGGATAGTTTAGATTCTTTTTTTTGAATGAGTTCGAACTCTTTAATTAATTCGTTGTAGTCCTCTGTGACTTGTTCAATCTTAGCTATAATTTTAGGTTGTCGCTTTTTGAAACGCAAAATAATTGGAAAGAAAAGCCAAGTGAAAAATTGTTTTAGTGTTTTCATATTTTAAATGTTTGATAAATTATAACGAATATCTCTATTGATTAAATTGTAGTAAGTTTCAAACCATTCAACTTTGCTTTCTAATCCGATAAAGGTTTTTTCTTTTCCATGCCATACTCTGAAATAAAGCTTATCAAATTGAATCCAAATTTTATCTCGGTCTTTTATATTTGGTTCAATCCAAAATCCTTGTTCATTAATCCATCCTTTAGAAACTAAATATTCAGGAGTTAATAAATTTTGTTGATGAACTATTCTATTAGCAATTATTGATAATGCCAATTTATAAATCCATTTTTTACTCGATAATAATTTTAATAGTCTTTTCATTAGTAAATTATTTTAATTTTTGATACTTCAAATTCATAATGTTGAGAAACCTCAACACCGCTTATCATTTCATACATGATTTTATGACCATCCCAGATAATACCAGTTATCATTCTGGGCAACTGCTCCATATCATGGCGTAAGTAAACGATTTCCTTAATCTCAAATTCATTATTTATTGTCATTATGGAGTAGGATTAGTTGGTGCTTCAGTAGTAGCTTCTGTTTTAATTAATTCTAATTCAGCCACTGGGTTTTCAACCATATCAAGTAACTTAATTGATGTTTGAGTAGAAAGCAATCCAGCTTCTTTTAGTTTAACAATTATTTCTGATGCAGTTTGAACATCATCAGGAATAATTGAGTTGAACTGAATATCAAAATATAATGATTGACCCTCTGTTGACAGTGTAGTGTTTGTGGTTTTTGTGATTCCAGATAGAATAACATTTACAATTCTTTCAATCATAGTTCTATTCTCTCCCTCGTTCATTGTAGCCTTGATAATGGCATCCAAAAACAAAAGTTTTAATGCAAAACCCGAAACGTTTCCAAGCCCTTTAACGTTATCAAATGATAAGTCTGGAGTATGTGAAATCGAATAAATGAAAGCTTTCAAAGAATCAAGTTCAAGTTTTACAGATTCTGTGGCTTGTGATGATTCCAGGAACTTAGCTTCTCCATGTATCCATTTGCCATCGTCGTCTTTTGTCATAGGAAATTGGATTGATTTTCCAGTTTCATCTTTATCAAGTGCACCTGTAAGTTCTCCAAAAATCTGTAAAATTGGATAGGCACTATAATCATTTGAAGCTCCCAATTTAGAAAGTGATACTTCAATTCTATCAATCATTTCTTTTACATCGAACCATTCCGGTTCTTCTTGAGAAACGTATACAATTGGAATTCTATCAAATCCGTGAGGCAATGGACTGTTAACAATTCCTATTTTACCACCATTAGCATTATTCAAGTAGTAAAACTTTTCAGCATCCCAAATCTCAACATAATTAACTTCTTTTCCTGATACAGCATCTTTAGCTTTGTACTCCCACATGAACAAAATCATATTACCAGAACCATCAAAGTAAGGCGTCATAATACCTTTTGTATTGTCAAGTATTTTAGACTTGATTTCTTTTGCTTGTGCTTTGAAACCTAATTTTACAAGGATTTTACCAAGAATAGATTCTGGTTTTAAATCGGCAACATAAAACTGAATTGCTCCTTGCGTTTCTGACTTTTTCAATCGAACCAACTCTGCTATTTTACTATCAATTCGATTTGCTTTCCAAATTTGATGAAATAACTTTGAAAGGTTATTTTCAATTGAAGCAATAAGCGTTACTGGCTTACCAACTTCAAAAGCAGTTGCAGTAGTAACAATCTTTTTGGCAAATTTGATTGGAATACGAACTGCTTTAACAAGCTTTACTTTCTCACCAGTTCCAACACTCTTATCTTTTTGAATATTTCCAACTTGAGTATCTCGAATAGTTCGGTCATTCTCTTTGTACTCCTTTTGAATTTCGACAATCTTAGCATTGTCTTTTGTTTGCTCTCTAATTGTAGCAATAGCTTTGTCTGGTTCAGAGACTAATTGTAATAGGATTTCTTCCATGATTTCTAATAATTTATTGATTTAAGCGTTTCTTCATCGGTTGCTAATACTTGTGATTTTGAATTATGTGCTATGTGACCATAACGAGCCATATCCCAAATGTGATTGAACTTATCGATAGGTTGGTTTATTGCAATTCCTCCTATCTCTTTCATTCTATAATTTTGTTGCTCTTTAAGCGCTTGTTGGTATAGGTGGTTTTTAACAATATGAATCCTTTTAGTTTTCATAGAATTAAGCCAAAACATAACAGACTTTGTTTTGCTGATTTTATAAGCATAAACAAAACCTTTTTGGCGTAATCCTTTAACCATTTCAACAGTTCCTTTGTTTTCTCCGGTGTATTTATCTGCCGAATCACAAGGAATTATGTCTTTTGCTGGGTCAATACCTAATTCTTCCATTAAAGAAGCTAAAGCATCAGGAGTTTCAATTGGTTCATAACATAATGGTTCAATCCAAATATTATTCTCGTCCTCCGCATATCTTCCAAGTACATTTGGATCGGTTGTGAAGCCAAAGTCATTTGGATAGATTGGAGCTTTATCTTCTGGCCACTTATCAATCCATTCAACGTATGGGAAAATAACTCCTTTCATTGCGCCACGTAATCCTAAAGCATAAACCTTGTGCATGAATTCGTCTGCAGTTCCGTTTTGAATATTGGTTGGATGCGGTGGCGGTTGATTTGTAGAAGTAACTGGCTCTACTTTGCTAGTTTGTTTATTGTAGCACATCACTATCGAATTCTTAACGATATATGATCCTGGCTTCCATGGGTCGTATGAAAGAATTTTGTTTCGCTCCTGTGCTGAAATAAATTTATTATCTAAGTAAGTAGTTCGTAAAAAAGCAACGTCTGGACGAGTAAGCACCTTATCGAAAAACCAATGGTCTGTTACCGATGGATTATAATCTGCCCACCAAAATTTACGACAACGCATTTCTACTTGGTCAAATAGGCTGTTACTGATAAACATCATTTCATTGAAGAAAGCGTAATCACAACCACCCCCATGTTTTCCATCCCCAAGAAAATAGATTTTTGATTTACCTATCTTGAAAGATTTAATTTCCTCGGCGTTATGAAATTTATTTGGCAATCCAAAATCATCAAGACGACGTTTGAAATCATCATAAAGCGTTGTCTTGAATTCGTTATAGGTTTCACGATAGATATTGATTGTGCAGCCTTTTGGTTCGTAGTAAAGGCAAAGCCAAATTATAATGTCAACTCCCGACCATGTTTTACCAGAACGAGAAGAACCCTCTAACCCAGCTCCGCGATAGCCTGAAACAAGAACATCATTTCCTTTGTCGTCTTTCTCATATTTTTGGTCCTGAATTGCATTAAAAAGAAGCTCGTAGTTTGGGTTGGTATCTTGATCAACCTTACAAAGTTTTTTACGTGAAATATCAATCTCCTTTTCTTTTAAGAGATTTTCAAGTTCTAATATTTCATCGTCTGTAATCAACTTTGTATTTTATTTTTTTAAATCTATTTTTGTTTTTTCTTTATGACATTCTTTACATAAAAGTTGATAATTATCAAGCCAACAACCACCGCCACCATTAACAACAGCCACTATATGGTCTTTATGTATTTCATTGACATTTAATCCGTTTTTAAATTCTTTGTAAGAATCAGTAAGTCCGCATTTACAACAAGCCCATTGAGGAAACATTTTCCTTAAATAAAAAGATATTGTTTCTGAATGTCCGTTTATAATTCCCCAAACCGATTGAGCAAATCTCATACATGAATCAGTAGCCCAAACACTTCTTCTACCTTCTAATTTTTGACCACAACCACAACTACAAATTTTATTTTCTTGCTTTGGAAACATCTTTGTAATTGATATACTTTGAACTCTTGAGTATTTATCTATTTGTATTTTATCGTAGATTTCTTTAGGGTTAAAGTCTAATATTCTTTTTTGGTGTTTACTTAATTCCATTTAATTATTAATCAATTTTCCATCCTTGAATGGAGTTAAAATATTTAGCTTCTCCTTGAGGATTAACCCACTCTCTGCCTCTGAAATTAATCGATACTTTTACTTCTTGACCGATTGATAAGCCATTCAACAAATCGCATTTATCTTGATGAAATTCAATTTGAATGTGTTGAGGATATTGTTCGTCTGTAGTTACAACCAATTCTCTTTTTTTGAATGATGCTGAAACTTGAACCTCTGTACCGATTACTTTTACTTTGCCTATTACTTGCATGGAATTAAACTTTTACGACTTTTAATCCTTGCAGTTCTTTAACCTTGTCATTGATTTTTTCATCATTAGAACCATGCTCTAATAGATATTCTTGAATTGCTTTTGCTTTGATTAATTCGATTTCTTTTTCAGTGTAGGTTCTCATGGTTATTTGTCTAATTGGTTTAATCTATCAAGTTCGGAAGCTATTAAAGCTCCTGCAATAAATAATCTTTCTTTGTATGGTCTTTTAATTAAATTAATAAACCAATTTGCATCCCAATTTTTAGGAACTAAACATGAATTTATTTCTTTCATTGACAAAGTAGCTGCTGCATAAATCAATTGGTTTTCATTATACCATTCTGGGTGATTTGCATGATGCTCACCAGTGAATCCATGTTTGGTAATTTGTTTTTCTCTTTCTTCTTTTATTAAATCTAATCCTGATTTCATTGTATTGATTTTAAGCGTTTATATTTGGTTTTAGTACTTGCAGTGGTTTGTTGGAGTTTATTTGAATGATTTTCATATCGCGTGCTTTTGCTGCAGCTCTATCATCATCATGGAAACCGCAATGATATGATACTTTATTTTCACTAAGTATCGAATACCATTTCTCGTGTTCTCCGCTCCATTTAACACCAGTGTATTTTGAGTGTCTTTTATGTGATGGAGGTCGTTGTTTATTGAATCTATATCCCATGACCTAAATTATTTGTGCTTTACCGATATCAATCATTCTTTGCATCATTTCAGAATCTTTATTAAACCAAAATTCAACACGTTCATTAAGTGTTTGGTTTTTATTCTTAGATGGCTTTAGATTTTTAATTCTAACGATTACATGGTTTTTTGCTTGATTTGAACTCATAATTATTTGTTTGTCTTTGAGTACTTGAATTAAAATTTACAATCTGTTTTTTATATATTTTGAAGAGGAAACAAAAAAAGTTCAAAAAAAATAAAACCCCTCCAAAATAAACGTGACCCGACCAGATTAGACATCTACGAACTTCAACCAATATCTGCGAATTTTTTAATGAGCTTACTTAACCCAGAGAGTTCACATGGAGCCTTAGCCAACATTGTTAGGGTAGCTCCTATTTTAATTCAAGTATTTCAAAGAATGGATTTGTGTAGAGGAACGGACTCGAACCGCTGACCGATAAAACATTCTCTATCTCTAGATACCCTGTCCACAAGCCTTAAATGTTTCCTGCTCTAGCCTACTGAGCTACCTCCACGATTTAAAAAAAGCCATTACTAAGCAATGGCTTTTGATATATTGAATTTACTTTCTACTCCTTACTTTTTTAAGTTTTGACTTTAGCTTCACACTACTCTTTGTAGCAATGTATAAACCATAATCTTTTGGAGATATTCCATTACTAGGATAAAATATTGGTTGTTGATTATGAGTATTTTCTTTTTGTGGCTCTATGTGACTTGCAGCATGACCTAATTCTCCCATAGCTAAAAATGGTAAAACTGAAGCTAAAGCTCTAAACGCTCCTTTTTTCATAATTAAAGTAATTTTAATTGATTAATATTGATATCAAAAGTAATATATTTTACAACTATGTTGTATATTATACAACAACTATTTTAAATTTTTTTTACTGATTTATAGCTTTTTGAGCCTTTTCAAGTAGTTCCGCAAGGCGTTTTTCTTTGTCAGGTGTGAAGCCCTCAACCATTGGGATAAGAGGATTATCTTTGTCGCCTTTCAATATGTGGGTTCTCGCTGGATATAGAGCCTCAAGTTTTGATATTTCCTTTTTGATGGAGTTTATAACAGACATACCTTTGGGAGTTCCTTTGTATTCGTCTTTCATGTTACGAACATCCTGCTTTAATTCAGCAATCCTAAGCGCTCTCTTTTGATCAATGGTTGCTTCTTCTTCTTGTTGCCAAATAGTGTATGCTTTTTGAAGCAATACTTTAGCCTGACGTCTACTTAGTCCTTTTCCGTCGGCATTAATAAACTGCTGCTCTATGTTTTTTATTATCAAATAATCGGGCACACCTCCAATAATCCAACCTTGAATTTGAAAAACACGTCTTTCGGTTTCTTCTGCAGATGATCTAATTCCAGCCATAATTATTGTGTTGGAAACATTCTAGTTCTTTCCAGTTTATTAATTCAGTTTTAAGGATTCTCGAATTGATAACTTGCTCATTCATAGATTATAATTTTTTTCTTTGGTTACATTTAACAACAAATGTAACAATTTTTATCGATTAGTTATATAATATACAACAATAAAAGACCGCCTTACAAAGACAGTCTTTTGTATAATTGTTTGATTGTTAATGCTTTATTATTTCTTATATTGTTCTGAAAGAGTAAAGCCTTTTAGTTCGCCATAAGCCTTGTTAAGTCGATACCAAACGTCAACATCTTTAAATTTTATGTGCATTTTTCCTTTTTTGAAGAACTTTACATCAAAAAATCTCCATTCATACCATGTATTTGGTTCAATAATAAACATTTTATTGTGGTTACTATCATAATTAAATCGATATAAAGAACCAATGGTGTTGTAGTCTGTTGCTGTAATATTGCATAGAACTTTTACAAGGTCGTCTATTCTTGAAAGGTTGTATGAACTATGTTTGACATTGAAACCCATATAGCTTTGAGTTTCCATAATTCCTTCAACAATAAACTTTTTATTTAGCATGTATCCAGCATTTGTTTTCCATCCCTCTACTCCAAATCTATTTTCGTGAGTATGACGTGTAAAATTGTCAATCGCTTCTTCTAGGGCTCTATTGTATGTTTCTTGTCGTGTTCCAACAATAATTTGAAGCATACGATATATGTTTTTCATTGTGAAAGGAACCTTTTCTTGTGTTTCTACAAATTTGTTGATGTCTTTCATAACGCCAGAAGTAACATACTTTTCCATGTTCATTTTATTGAATTGGTATTATACACTAGTTAACTGCAATACTACGTGAACGGTAAAAATGGCGTTTTTTTGTAATCAGAAAATCTCTTTTCTTGTTTCTCAAAATATTCATTGTCTATTTCAGAAGCTACAAATTCAAATCCAAATTTATCAGCAGAAATTCTATTGCTTCCACCGCCCAAATGAGTATCAATTATTTTCATTCCATCAAATCCAAATGTTTGATAAATTATATCATATAACATTATTGGTTTGTGGCAAGGATGTATTCGCTTTTCATTTAGCTTTTTATTCCCTTGCGAGGTCATTGGCTCGGTAATGCTTTTTGCTTGTTGCATTCCAGCCCATAATAGATTAATTTCCATTTCATAATCTATTATACTGCAGTAAGCCATTTCATAAGGTTTAAAACTCATTCCTTCGGCTACTCCTTTATTCCATTTTATTCTGCCAGTTCCTAAACCTTTCCAATTCACATATTCAACTCCAAAAATTATTTGATTTTTAGAAATACGTTTCAATTCATTAAAATATTCTTGGCTTGGCGTTTCTAAATCCCAATCTTTTGAAGTATAAACTTTTTTGTTTTTATTTGGGTTTAGTCGTACTCCGTTTTTTTGCTTAACTGTTGTTTTGGTTTCTTTTAAAAAAGCCATATTTCCTAAATTAATTCCATAAGGAATATCACAAACAGCTAAATCAAAATAACCATCAGAATAACGCGCCATAGTTTGCATACAATCTTCTTGAAAAACCGTACTGCAGTTAACAGCGGTTTGCAAAAATGGCGGGTAATATTTTGTACTTGTAAGCATTTTTTCTTAATTAAAGTTTAGTTTGTGTTTGAATAATCAGTCTTTAAGTCCGCCACTTCTGCAAGCCGCAAAACGTTATATTCCAGCTTCGTAATAGCAGTTAAAATAACTCTGGATTTTCGTAAATGTTTCCTAAAATTTCAACTATTCTTTTTTCTTGCAATCTTCCGAATTTATCTGTTTTCAATCCTAAAAATTCCATATTAGTATCAGCATCATACATCATAAAAAAACAACCACTTTGAAAAACAACAATTCCTTTTCCTAATTCATCATCATTTACAATGTCACCTTCATAAATTGGTTTTTTGTTTACGTCTAAAATTCCTGTAAACTGCATTAACTTTAAATCAGATAATTTTTTACCGTCTTTTTCAAACATAAATGAAGTAGCAGTTCTTGCCCATTCGTCCATTAAAACGCATTCTCCAAACATATCAAAGCCTCCTAAATTTGGATATTCGTAACCTAATAACCATTTGTTATTTTTAAAATCCCACGCTCGAAATCTAAAAAGCCGAGAAGATAACAGTGGTTTTGACTTATTGCCGTTTTCGGCTTTATTTGATGTTGGTTTTGTACTTTCTGTCATTTGTTTTTTAATTTAAAGTTGGTCTTGTATTTTCGGCAACAAGACAAAGCCACGATACGTTAGCGGTCAGGCTACAGAAGATGTATAATAGTATCCGATTTATTAAAGCATTTTGAGATAAATTCAGCGTGAAGTAATGCTTCGGCTTTTTCTCTTGTATCAATGATATCATTTCCAGAAACTAAATAAGGAATTCTAGCAATTTTAAACTTACCAGGTAATTTAGTTCCTACTACATTCCAAGCGCTTTTGGATTGAGAATGTACGACCTTTGTTTTGATGTTAGGATTTTGCATGATACTTACTATTTACTTTTTCTTCTTTTAATAGATTGGTGGTTGTGGTTTTACTATTGGTTGGTAGTGGGTAACAAAAGGAAATCTATGATAGAAAAAATTATCACAAGTAAAGTAATTTGACTGACCGCTCATTAAGTTTTTTCCAAATTTAAAAGAGCCAATATTTATTTGAGTTCCATGATTTGAATATTTTTCAGGAATTTCAATAACATAAAAACATTCTATATTTTCTTTCGGCAAATCACTTTCACTTTCAATCTTAATCCAACCATTATTGTTTGAATCATGTTCATCATGCGCTAATATTTCTAAATCTAAAAATCTTGATAAATGTTTTTTATTTTCTTTTATCCATTTGTCTAATAATAAAGCACTTTCTACTGAATCACTCTCAATAATTAATCTTCCGTTTTCTATTTTTGATTTTATATTCATTTTTAGTCGATTTTTTAATATAGGTTCTACAACCGATAATTTGATTTTATCGGTCATAGAGCCGATAATTTTACGCTTTGAAGATTTTCTTATTCTTTTTTAGATTTGCAACCAACTGAATTACGTTTGTTGATTCCGTTTTCAGGAGAATTCTTTTTTTGTAAGTACTGACAGTTGTCATACGAATTCCTATTTCTGAACATATTTCAGTATTTCTAAATCCTTGAACTAATAGTTCAGCTACAAGTGATTCTTGCTTTGATAGTTTCCTTTGAGGCATGATTACTTATTTTTTTGTTGTTCAATGAACTCCTCGATGGCAATTTCGTCTGTTATCGTTTCGACTTGTACCATTATGAACTTAGTGCCTTCGTTTATAAGTCTAGGATTAACAAATTCATCAACTTTTAATGTCATTTTCAAATTTGAAGTGTCTATCAATTCTGCTTTTATAAATTTCATAATTAAAATAATTGTATTTGTTCTCCGTCTTTTGGAGCTTCTTGTTTAACTTCTTTTTCTACATACCACCAAAGCGTTGGATTGATTTGCATAAAGTCTTTCATGTACTGCAAAGCGGTCTCGCTAACTACTTCGATGTCTATAAACTTTCTATAAAACTTAACCAATGGCACCTGAGTACCATCAGTTAAGTAAGCTATCAAAATGCCATCCTTACGAGTGTAGAAATAGCAATCTTCAACGTGTGGAATCATGTTATTTATTCAACATTACAGGCATTACCAACATCAAAGTTTCTTCAAATTCTGAATTCTCTTTGATTGGTGTTAGAATTCCTGCTCGGTTTGGAGCTGACATTGAGAGTTTAATATCCCCATCAGACATATTAGAAAGCATTTCCGATAGTAATCGAGAGTTAAAGCCGATTTTCAAATCATCACCATCGGTTGAACACATAAGCGTTTCAACTCCTTTGTTTGAGTAATCAACATCTTCACCGAATAATACAATTTCATTAGGTTTTTTATCAAGTGAAATTTGATGTGTTGACTTATTAGAAAAAATTGAAATACGTTTCAAGCTGCCTAATAAATCAGTTTTTCTGATTTGTAAAGTGATTGGATTTTCTTTTGGAATAACCGAATCGTAGGCTGGATATTTGGCATCAATCAATCGGCAAATAAGATTGAAGTTTTCAAATGAGAACTCAACATTTTGCACATTGTAGGTCATTTCAACCTCACAATCAAGCCCAGAAAGAGCGGTTTTTAATACTGCAATTGGTTTTCTAGGTAAGATAAATTGGTTTTCTTCTTGGCTAGTAACATCAGTTCTAGTGTACTTAACAAGCATATTGGCATTAGTTCCAACAAATATCAATCTATCGGTTTTGATGTCAAAACATACTCCGCAAAGCATTTGTCTTAAATCATCTGTTCCAATGGCAAATGATGTTTTTGTAAGTCCAGCATTTAAAACGTGTGCTGGAATTGATAGTTTGCTTGCTTCTTCAATTTTGGCAAATATTGGAAACTCTTTTGCATCAGAAATTGGCATATTGTAGTTTCCAGAAGAAGTTACTATTTCAATTTCCTTATCGATTTTTAAAGTAATTGGCTGTGATGAAATTGCTTTCATCAGTTCCATTAGTGTATCGGATTCAATACAAAAACTAATTTGTTCCGTGCATTCGCATTCAATTATAGCTGATAGCGTTGTTTCTAAATCGGTACCTGTAATTTTGATTTGATTGTTTGCTACATCAAATAAAAAACTACTCAAAATCGGCATTGTTTGAGTGTTTGAAATTGCGGTTTTTACGATTGCTAAATGCTTTGTCAATGTTTGACTTTGTACAATAATTTGCATGATTAAATTTGATTTTTAATTAGTGATTTTTTTTGGTTTCTCTTTTTTTTTACTTTGGATTGTTCCAGAACTGCTCTAATTTTTGGTAGATTTTTATTCACAAGTTTTATAATATCATCATGATATTCTGTTGAATTATTACTCAATCCTCTTGATTGAATGATTTTGAAATTTTTCAAACTAACTTCTATCGTTTCGGTACGAATTCCTGAGACTTTAGCTGAAAGAATAATAGAATCTTCTTTTAGATAGTATTCATTTGTGTAAACACAATGATTGAGCTCTGTTCCTTCTTCTAAAAATTCTTCAACTGATTGTAATACATTGATTGAAATATCCTTTTCTTTAAATTCAAGGTCAAAGAATTTCTTCTTTTGTTCAATATATTGCACAATTGCTTTTTCAAGGTTTTTCTGGCGTTCAATGACTTTTAAACGTTCATTTTCTAAATCTTGTAACCTTCTTATTTCTTGCCTTTTTTTCATCAATCGATTGTGTTCTCTATGAAGATTTTTTGGACAAACATATTTTGGAGAGTGCAAATCTTTTTTAAAGTATTGGAGCATTTCTAAGTAATCAAAATACATTGAAGCATCTTTGATTTTATACTTATGGCGCATCGCTATTTTTACAGAATCCCAATACCTATAAACTATACCAGACTGATTGTTGTAATAAGCTAACAATTCATATTCTTTGGCTTTAAGAAGAGTTTCTGATTTTGGATTGTTTGGTAGTAATCGAATAGCTTCTAAAAATGATATTCCGCTTAAATTATGGTCAATACCTAACTTTTGATAATCATATTCTACAACAGAACTTGGATGATATTTTCTAGCATAAACGTCATATTTACCAACACTATAATAGCTATTAGACTCTGTTCTTATTTCCATATCACCGCCCCAAGAATCACAAAAACCTTGTGTATTGTGGGATTTACCAAACATCACAACTTTTTTATCTGGTGGAATCCAATATTGGAGTATTTCATGTATGTAATAATCTGCTGGTCTTCCTTTTTTGTAGTTAACAATAATCTCAAAGTTTCTTACTACTTGGTAATCTACAACCAGCTCGGTAACTGCAAAATAATTGACTTGTCTATCTGTTGTGCAGCGTGATTGTTTTACTTGAACTTTAGTCTTACAATGAGGACAAGTAGCCTTATTTCTTGAAACTAATGTTGGAGAGAATGTTTCTCCACAATCCAAACATAAAACGTTATTTTTTGTGGCATAGGCTCGATGTTCCAAGCACTCTTTTTTAGCCCAAGCGAAAACCTCATCTTTGATAGTGCTTACATATTGGCTCATTTCAACAACTCTGAATTGAGCCTTAGTTCTAGGCTTCATAGTTTAAAACAAACCTATTTGTTGAACCTCTGGAGCTTCTACTTTTTTCTTAGCTGTCTTTTTCAGCATCTTTTCTTTTTCATCAGCTATAACTTTGTCGATAGCTTCTTTTTTGGCTAATGCTTTAGCTTCTTCAATCTCTTCTGGAGAAAGTTCTGCAGTATGACTAGAAACAACTTTTACGTTAGAAATTGGCTTACCAATATCAATTCCGCTTTCATCATAGTAATGAACAGCCATTCCAAAAACCTCATCATCGGTAAAAGCATTGTTTCCGCTTTTTTCTACTTGATTGATAATGTACTGAACGCAATCATCAATGTTTTTGTCTTCTTTTTTCAATGTTTCAGCAAATAATGGATCGTTGGTAGCGACTTGGTTTAAATGCTCTTTAATTACTTTTTTGAAATTTTCAGTTGATTTCATTTTTTACAATTTAAAATGTTAGTTTTTTACAATATTGGGTTGATAAGTTTTTGTATGAAAGCAATAACCGAAGTATTATCTGCTAAAAATCAAAAGATAAGCATCCCTTTGTTCCTGGTTAGTTGTTTTTTGAATTCCGGTTAATTGTTTGAAGTCAAATTGATTTAACTTACTTCTTTTGGGTTGTATTTGCGTGAACTCTAACTTTAGAAACTCGCACATTTCACAAATCTTTTTGGCTACTTCATGATTAGCGCCTACTCTTTCAGAAATTTTGCCATTGAATGCTGTAGATGCTGCAGCTTTGAAATGTCGGTTGCCACCATTCAAAAAACCACATTCAACATAAACATGAACTTGATAGTCTTTGTAGTTTGGATTGTTTTTCACCGAGTAAAGTTGTTGGAACAAATCAAAGAATTTAAGGTTTCTAAGGAAGATGCTTTTGTCTATAGTCATAGCAAAGCCGCTTTTTTGACAATCTGGGTCAATTCCAATCAATATTTTTTTCATAAATAGTTGGCTTTTACTCGTAAATCGAGGTATTATTTCTTTCTAATCGATTTCTAATTGTGTGGTAATTAATATTTAGAAATTTTGATAATTCAGCTAAAGTGTATTGCTGATTTTTATAAAAGACAATTCTATTATCAGTTTTGTTATTTTCTTGCTCAATTTTAGTAGCCCATTTACAATTACTAGCTTCGTAATTTCCATTAACATTTATTCTGTCAATAGAGTGGTCTTTACTTGGTTTTTCTCCCATATCTGCAAGAAAGTTTTCGAATGATTCTAACCATCTATCACAGACTTTTATTCCTCTACCACCATAATAAATATAACTATCGTTACTTTCATTATAACATCTAGAAATCATTCCATAATAAGTGCTGTAAATTGAAGTTCTTGAAAGTCCGTGAGTTTTATTTGAAGAATGAATTTCTTTTACTTTTTCTTTTTGTAAGCAAGAACATGATTTTGTCCATCCGTTTTTAAGTTTACTCCCAATTGCTTCAATTTCATTTCCACAATCACAAATGCATTTAAACTTAACTTTTCCTTGTTTGGTTCTTTCTTTTAATTCAGAAATTACCACTAATCTCCCAAACCTTTTACCGATAATACTTAATTTTTCCATAATTAAAAAGGAGTTACAATGTTCAGTTGTTTGCAAAAATCAGCAAGTATTGAATCGGCGTCTTTAATACGGTTGTCCAATACTTTTATTTCTGATGCAATTGCATCAATATTAATGCTGTCTTCTGCTTCAAATGTATCTACATAACGAGGAATATTCAGGTTGTAATCGTTGGTGGCAATTTCT
>ERZ650310.319-NODE-319-length-14693-cov-5.353054_pt1 | contig 14693 bp, 22 predicted proteins | sample MGYA00376246_ERZ650310 | MGnify/ENA primary metagenome ERZ650310 (study PRJEB26733, sample SAMN07839286) | wastewater metagenome | biome: small river; feature: stream; material: water | place: USA: North Carolina | collected 2016-03-01 ...
GTATGGAATGTATGTGGCTGACTTAGCTCAGAAGTATCCCATCCTTGAGCTTGGTAGCTTGCTACGCAGAAAACCAAAGGTGATATATGATTTTGTTCCGTTATTCGGTGAATTCAACTACTCACTCGATTACTAAATCTCCAGCTCTTTACGCATCGCTAAGAAATTGAATACAAGCACCAGATTCATTCGAATCACTTGGTCGTATTTGGTGAGGTCACCATTGCACATGGACCAAATGAGATGCTCCCAACCCCATTTTTGAGATGATTTCTCACGCTCTGCTTCCTTCTTTTCATCCGGGTCAGTGATTTCATCGATGTCATCCACCACTTGCTCGGTCATTAGGTTCTTATGGCTGGTGATGAAGTAATCTCTGAACTTGATATACTCGGTCAGCACCCCATACATCTTGGTGATTGGTTGGTCCAGGAAGTAATGCACCCGACTTGACGTCTTGAAATCAGTTGATTCCCACTTTGCGACAACTGAATCCTCCACAATCTCGGGAATGCGATACAGCAGAGCGCAGATATTCGGCAGATATTGGATGTAGTCGGTGGTGAAATAGTACTCCAGGTCAATGAACTCACCGAGAGTCAGGTCAGTCATTGGCTTGAGATAGAACTTGCCAATCCTATCGGTATACAATTTGCTTGGCTCGGTGTACAGCCACTGAAGGTCCTTGAAGATTTCAGCTACCTCTGCGATATCGAGGTCATCGAAGTCATCTGGTATGGCATCTGTGAGCGCACATAGGATATCGATGTTGTGATTGAATGCACCATCCTCTGCTTTGAGTTGACGCAGCTCAATGAACTGCTCAAGACTGACTTGATTCCACCCCTTGGGCAGCGTTGGCTTGGGCATATTCAGCGATTTTCTCGGTCACAAATACAATGTAAGGCACACACAACTCAGCTTTCTGAGTGCGGAATAACTTTGCTTTGTGCTTGAGGTGAGCATCGGTGAAGTGTTCTGTGTTGGATAGGTCACTGCGTTTAAACATAATCGCCAGGATATCGCTGATATAGTGGTTTGGCTTTGTGTTCACAATCTTCTCGATGAGCTTGGTCTCCTTCACTGACAGCTTCAACTGCGCCTCATAGGTGTAGCCATCCAACTCGATGGTTGTCTGCACTTCATTCGGTGTGTATGAATCGAGGTTGAAATCTTGCACGAGCTTGATGAACTCGCTGAATGGGTAGTCATCCCACATCTCCTCCTTGATGCCAAGGTATTTGAACATCTCAACATATTTTTCGATGTTGTCGAAGTCTTGGTTGTTTAGGATTTGGCTGATTTTTTCAAACTGCTCGATGCTCAGTTCACTCATTTTGTTAGGAATCTCCTGGTCGAATATCTGTATCATAATACTATTTTTTGAACAAAGATAATAAATCTGCAATATAAGCATGACCAAAGACCTTCCAATTTACAAAATCACTATCGATGACGAGTACAGCGATGGCGAGAATTTGGGAATCGAGATGATTGCTTTCACCAATATGCCAGCCATAAAGGTCAAAGGACTTGCTTTCAGTAGCGAGAAAAAAATGCTTTTTGCTGACGATGTGAAATTCCGCATCACTGCACCAGCCATGATACCAATGGACATCTATCGCAGAGATTCTGAGGAGGGTGACTATTATGTGCAGTTCACAGCTGATGTCATTGAGAAGATTCATGCCAAGTTTATGGCTGACCTTCGCAATCGTGATATCTTCAACCTGGAGCATGACACAGATAAGAAGGTACCAGCCTACATTCTTGAAACATGGATTGTGGACAACCCAACCAAAGACAAAGCATTCAGCACATTTGGCATCGAAGTACCAGAAGGAACACTCATGGTGACTGCTCAAGTGACTGACCCGGAATACTACAACAAATTGGTTGAAGAGGGTCAAGTTGGTTTCAGCATCGAGGGCTTCCTTGGTCTCAAGTTATCGGAACAAATTAAACTAAATAACATGAAGTTACCTGATGGAGAACACATCATCGAGGACAAAATCTATGTCGTAAAAGACGGCGAGGTTGTTGAAATCAAAGATGTGCAAAAAGAACCAACTGCTGAAGTAGTTGAGGAAGAGATGGCTGAAGAGGTCAAGTGTGAGGATACAACAGTCGAGGAGACAGTTACTGAAGATTCCACGATCACTGACGAGGAAATGGCTATCGACCCAGCAACAGATGCAGAAGCAATTCTTGCAGTAGTTATGCCAGTGATTGAGGAGCGTGAGAAGGCATTGATTGCCATCATCGCTGACCTTCGAAATCAGTTGGAAGAAATGTACGCAGAGAAAGAAGAAGATAAGGTTGAGGAGCAAGTTACCGAGGCTACAATGAGCCAAAAATTTGCCGCATTTAAACAATTCAGTAATCAATAAAAAACAAATAAAAATGTCAAGAAAACTCCGTTTCGATTTGGATGTTGACTCATCCGCTTTATTGGCAGCGAACCCAGAGGCATTCTACTCTAAAGCATATTTAGCAGAAGAATCAATCGCTGACAACTACCGCCTTTTACCAGGTGTGAAATCTAAAACCAAATTAGCAACTGTGCTTTTTGGTAATGTATTGCAAGCATCTTCTTGCCCATTCGATGCTCCAACTGATGACTTGAGCGCAGTTGAAATCGATGTATGTGCATTAAGCGCAATGGCTCAAATCTGTCAATTCGACCTTGAGCAATCATTCCTTGCCCTTCAAATGGCTAAAGGTTCAAATGGTGACTTCACTGTTGCATCTTTCATGGATTTCTACTGGAATGAAATGGCAATGCAAATCGGTCAAGACATCGAGCTTATCCGTTGGCAAGGTGACACAGAGAGCGCAAACGCTACTTTGGCTCTTTGTGATGGTTACATCAAAGGCTTATTGGCTGACTCAACTGTTATCGATGTAAACAATACAACGGTAACTGCATCGAATGTATTGGCAGAGTTAGCGAAAATTTTCGCAGTAGCTCCAGCTGCAATCGTTCGCAAGAAAGCTGACCTTCGCTTGTATGTTTCTACAAATATTGCTAACGCATACGAATTGGCTGCTGCTTCTGGCAACACCATGACTTATGTGACTACTCCATTGGCATTGACTTACCTTGGTGTGAAAGTTGTTGTTTGTGAAGGTATGCCGAATGACACTGCTGTCTTGGCCCTCAAAGGCTCGCTTATTTATGCATTTGATGCTGAAGGTGATGACAAAGCGTTGAAAGCTGTCAACCTTTCTGACACAGTTGCTGAGCCGTATATCCGTACCCGTGCCAACATGAAAGTTGGATTCACTCACGTGAATGGTGCGCAAATTGTACTTTACTCTTAATCAACCCAATCCAGGGGGGTGAAATTCCCCCCTATTTTTTAAACAATTCAAAATCAAATACTTATGTCGTGCGAAGCTCTTGAAACCATTGTGAAGTCATGTGACAATAACAGTGGAGGCATTGAAAAGATTTGGATTAATCAACAAGACAACATTGCGTCATTCACTTTAGATGCAACCAATACATGGACAATTGATGCTATCACTTTAGCTGGTGGTGCTCCTGACTATACTCCTTTCGAGATACGCAGAAACACTGGAAGCTATGTTGAAGATGCAGCCATTGACCTTGTGAATGGTTCATCTTATGTGACTGCAACGATCTCATTGATGTTCCACCGCCGTGACCAAGACAAATCTCAAGCAATCAAAATCTTGGGTGCTGGTCAACAATACCTTAATGCAATCGTGAAGGATATGAATGGCAAGTACTGGTACTTCCCATACCTTCAATTGAGTGCAGTCGGTGAAGGCTCTGGCCAAAATCGTGCAGATGGCTCAAAATATTCCGTAACTTTGGTGGCGGAGAATGACTATCTTGCATATGAAATTGAAGCTGCTGCTGTCAATGCTGTCATTGCTTAATCTTAATTAATCTACTACAAAGAGCCATCCATACCGGGTGGCTTTTTTTTGTGAACAAAATTTGACCCTATTGCAATATAAGTAAATGATTTACATTAACAAGGGAGAGGTGAATTCGATTGTGCTGACACTGACAGAGGTGTCAACATTTTCTGCACCTTATTATTTGTTCGTTTTTCAGAACGAAATGAACCCAACATCCGACCCAATCCTCTTCACAGCAGAAGATTCATCCGCTTTTCCAGAAAGATTCAATCTATTCTACCTGGATGAGCCAGTTGATGTCGAGCTAATGAAGGGACAATATACATATTCGGTGTATGAATCCATGACTCCACCCACAGAAATCAGCGACACCACTGGTGTAGTTATTGAAGAGGGAAGAATGGTTGTAAGTGGCGCATCGACATCATCAATTTACGATTAATCATGGGCATATTCGATAGATTCAGAGCACAAAAACCAGCAGAGATGGAAGTCATCTCTCCAAATTATGAGGCATTCAGTACGCCATTCTTGAAAGTTGGTGGCGCAAACCTCTCTTTGCCATACGTCAACGGCAGATATACCACTGCTGGATGGATTCCATTTGGCCAGGATAATATGTATCCAGAGCTACTCAATCAAATGGTATTCAGCTCACCTCTTCATGGTGCCATTGTTGACTACAAGACCAATGCTGTCATCGGTGGTGGCTTCGACATAAAAGTTGAGGGTGCAACTGCCAAAGATTTGCTTGAGCTCTATACATTCGAGAAGAAAGTCAACATCAAAAAGATTGCAAGAGCAGTCACTGAGCAGTTGGTTGTTCACAATCGTGTGTACTTTCGCCTTGTATTTGATGAGAAAATGAAGCTCAAGAGAGCTCACAACGTATCGCCAGAGAAAGTGAGACGTGGTCGTCAACCAAATCAGTACTTCATTTGTGAAGATTGGTCGGCTCGAATCAACGTGAGAGAAATCAAGAAGCATCACCCATCTTGCACTGACACAGAGCAGCTGTTCGTTTATGAGGTTGAGACACTTGGTCAAGATTGGTATCCGCTTCCAAAATACAGCTCCGCACTTAACTTCGCATTTTTGAGCGGCGAGCTTTCATACTTCGCAAAAAGCAACATTCAGAACAGCATCTTCCCATCGTTTGCGATCATGTTCCCAAAAAGACCGCAATCAGAAGAGGAAAAGAATGTACTGCGTAATACAATCGACAAGCTAAAGGGTGCACAGAACGCTGGCAAAACTGCCGCATTTTTTGCTAACTCACAAGACCAGCTTCCAAAGATTGAGAGCATTCCAACAAACTCGAATGACAAGCTCTTCCAGGAAGCATCCGGATTGAATACAGAACAGATTTGCTTTGCCCATACCATCGACCCAATCTTGATGGGTGTCCGCACCACTGGTTCACTTGGTTCTGGTAGCGATATCAAGCAAGCATATGTCATCTTTGAAAAGAATGTTGTGCTTCCATTGCGTGAACAAGTGCAAGATATCTTCAATGAGATTCTACACATTGCAAAACTCGGCTTTGCTGACTTCACAATCAACAACTTCCAAATCATCAATGAGACCATCGTTGAAATCGAAGGAGATGCAAGCAAAACTCAAGATGCACTCAATGCAATGAGCCCATTGGTTGCTACCAAAGTACTCGAGCAGATGACTGTTAATGAGGTCAGAGCACTCGCATCACTTCCACCAATTGAAGGTGGTGACCTTACTCAAGCACAAGCAGCCGCACAATCTCAAATACCTCAAGCATAATGTTGTATTTTATCACAGAAAACTACCTCAAGACAAACACACCAATCACCGCTAATGTAGATGTGACTGATGTGTTCCCATATGTAGCCACTCAAGCACAGCTCAGAGTGATGCCGATATTGGGCACCGTATTTTACAACCATTTGCTCGATGCTTACAACAACCAGACTCTGACACCTGAAGAGGAGCAGCTCGTGGCTTTCATTCAGCCGGTCATCGCTTGGAGGTCTGCTGAAGATGCTGTCTTTGGTTTGACATATCAGCTCAAGAACAAAGGACTCCAACAACAGAGTGGTGACTATTCGCAGCCAGTAGGGCGCAGTGAGGTGGCATTCGGCATGGAGCACTTTGCACAGAAGGCTTCATTCTTTGAGATGCGACTCATCAAATACTTAATCAAAAACAAAGCAGAATATCCTCTATTCACAAGCCAAGCCAACCGAGATACTGACCTTCGACCACAAATTGAGTGCGTTCAGTGCATCGGTGATTGCTGGCTCAATGGTGAATGGAACTGCGGATATCCACGCAACAACGGATATAACAATCAAATTCTTGTTATCTGATGAAAAACAGCCTATTCATTTTGACCGCTTCATTCCTCACCATACTCGCACCAGTACAACCAATGGTATTGATTGCAATTCTTGCCATATTCATTGACACTATATTTGGAGTATGGCGCAGCGTTACAAAAGGAGGCTGGAAAGCATTCAAATCTCGCAGACTATCTGATACCATCGGAAAGTCATTGCTTTATTCTGGTGGCATCATCTTCACATTTCTCATTGAGAAGTACATCGCTGGTGATATCATCGCTCACTTCATTTCTGTTGAGCTCATCATGACAAAATTTGTGGCTTTCTTTTGCGTGATAGTGGAAGTCAAAAGCATAAACGAATCATATGAAAGCGTGACGGGCAAGAATATCCTTGCAGCGATGCGTAAATTCGTCACACGATCAAAAGAAGAGCTCGATAACTGGAAGTGACTCCACTCGACTGCTCACGATAACTGAACACCGAGAACCCCCCGATGATACTGTTGTCGGGGTAATTTAATTAATGTAAGTGAAAAACACTTAAAATATGGTCAAAAGCTACACCGATAAGCAACTCCTTGACCGAGTCAAATCACTCGGCAACTACCATGGTATTCCATCGGAACATTGGATTCTTGGAGTGCGCTCGAATGAGGATACAGCCAACAGCTTTGACGATAAATTCTACCTATTCAAAGGAGAGGAATTCATTTGGGTGACATCTGGTACCACCAATCCAGGAACACCGACTCTCAAGCAGTTCGAAAAGGTCAATAAGAAGGGTGCAGCTGTGCTCAAATCAGACCAATGGTACTATGATGTGTGGAAGTTCGGCAAGCACAATGGAAAGGTGGATGCACTGCTTCAGCTTGGAGCTGCTGTCCAGGTGTATCGTGATACTGACAAGGATGATGACAGCGAGCAGCAAGGCGCACTCGACACCGGATACTTCGGAATCAACTTTCACCCTAACACATATGACTTGAGCAAGCCATCAGGCACATCCATCGGATGGTGGTCAGCTGGTTGCCAGGTTGTCAACAACGTGACCAAATACAAGGAGTTTATCAAGCTCTGCAAGCCACAGAAATTCACCTCATACTGCCTGATAAATGAATTTTAAGTCACTTATTTTACTCATTCTTGTGACAAGTTGCACAGCCAACTATCATCTGCGTAAAGCAATCAAGAAAGGATACCGCTGCGATGAGGTCGGAGATACCATCCGCATCACCTCAATCGACTCGACTCCATACGTTGTAAACGACTCAATCTATTGGGAGAAGATTCTGGTGCAGAAAGACACAATCGTGCGCTATAAGACGTCTTTTGTGCCATTGACGAGATACCAGGAACGCATTCGATACAAGCTAAAGCGTGACACCATTCGCCAGGTGCATAAGATTGAGGTGGCAAAGTACAAATCACAGAAAGAAAAACCAGCATTTTGGGTGCTGATTCTTGGCTTTGTGGTTGGCATGGGAACAATGTATCTATTCAGATACTCTAAATCAAATATATGATATTAAAAAAACACGCCAAGAACATCCACGAGCTTCAGCTTGAGGGTAACTTGGTGAAGATAGCGATGCTATCAGATGTCCATTGGGACAATCCAAAAAGCGATTGGAAGCTACTCAAGCGTGACCTCGATTATTGCCTGGAGCACAATATCCCCGTCATGATAAATGGCGATATGTTCTGCCTGATGCAAGGGCGTGGTGATCGCAGAGGAAATAAGTCAGACATCCGACCAGAGCACAACAATGCAAAGTACTTGGATAGTGTGGTTGAGACCGCTGTTGAATGGTTTCTACCTTATGCACACATTCTAACAGTCATCGGATACGGCAACCATGAGACCGCAATCATCAAGTACCAGGAGACAGACCTCCTTCAGCGATTCGTTGACCTTCTCAACTACAAAGCTGGAAGCAATGTATTCACCGGTGGATATGGTGGATGGTTGATTATTCGCCAAATATTTGATGGCAATGTTCAGATGACTACCAAAATCAAATACTTTCACGGCAGTGGTGGTGGAGGTGTAGTCACAAAGGGAGCACTCAACTTGACTCGAGCTCTTGAGATGTATGAGGACTTCGATGTTTTCACGATGGGTCACATCCACGAGAATGCTGCCAGAAATGATGTGCGTGATACCATCACATATCATTCAAAGACCGGATATCGTCATCATCACAAAGACATCCATCTCATGCTCACTGGTACATATAAAGAAGAGTATGGTGATGGCTCAAAAGGATGGCACGTTGAGCGTGGTGCTCCGGTGAAGCCAACTGGAGGTCGCATCCTTACCATTGAATGTGGAAGATATGAGGAGAATAAGGTGAAAAAAACAGCCAAGTCTATCGACTCAATCAAATTTCCTTTGTAAATTTATATCCGTATTCATAATACGTTGTTTTGGGGAGCTTTCGGGCTCCCTTTTTTGTCAATTATATTATACCTAATCGGGTATATTCCGACTAAATGCACATTATATTGTACCTTTTCGGGTATGTTATGTATAAAAAATCCAAAAATATATACACAACGGCTTTCTTATGTCACAAAGTAAGGGTAAATCCTTACAAAAGTTGGCACAAAATCAGGGTAAAACCTTACACTCAAAAAATAAATGTGAAAAAAAATTAAAAATTTGTTTACAAAAGTGAACATATTTGCAAATGTTGCGTATATTCGCAGAAACAAAAACAATTTATTATGAACAAAGAACAAATAATCGACCTACTCAAAGCCCAAGAGGCTGAGCTCTACACTGAGCTTCTTGAATTGCGTGAAGCATTCGGAGCTACTGACAGAGGAACGCTAAACACCCAAGCGAGATGGGGTGCAATCGTAAACATTTTAGATACAATCGAAGAGAATGAAAACAATTAAATTTCTATTCGCTGACCTCAACCAAGATGAGCGTCAGTTTCTTGGTGGTGCAGCTGTGATGGTTGCCGGACTCGCATTTTTATTTTGGTTGACGACAACCGTATCAAGACCAGTGATGAACCATCCAAGCATCGACTCACAAACATATCAAGAGCAGAGCTATGAGCTGCCAGCTTCATTTGATAAATATGTAAACAGAATATATAATGAAAAATACGGAAAATAAGTATTGGTTTGCAGAGGAGTCATCCAATGCCTCAGCCAACAGCATCATCGTTGATGTGTACACTCGCCAGGATGACGAACACATCGGCACAATTAAATTGAATTACAGCTTTGATAAAAGAAACAACTATGAAGAATGGACTATTGAATCAACCGAATGGCTTAAAGACCTCACCCTTAAAGAGTGCGATGAGGCAATGCAAGAACTTCTTGACAGCGCAACCGAGAACTTCCACGAGTTCGCTTTCGAGTGCTACAACTATGACCCAAGAGAGGATGATGACGAGTGGTGGTGCATTTAGTCACTACCAGCGAAACCGATTCTGGACATCATTCAACCACGATCTATACAACAGAATTTGTGAAATAAAAATGCAAGAGATATGAGATTCAAACTCACATACCACATCGGGCTCGCAGTCGTGCAAGAGTGGATATTCACCAGTAAGTCATTGGCATACTGGAAAAAGATGGACCTGATTGAGACCGGTCGCTATAATGATGGTAAATTTAAAGTGACACCGCTATGACAAAAGAACAAAAACTACTCGCACTCTGCGGAGTGCTTCCAGTGCTCGGTGACTTCATCGAGGACCTCAACGATCAAGGTGTATTCAAGCGAGTCATCAAGCAAAAGGCAAATATGCTGCTTCAAGAGATTCAGCGAGTGGATGCAACCATCCTTGAAGGTGGAAACATGGATATCTTCCAGCAACAAATCGAGATTCAACAATCATTCCGCCAATGGGTGGAGCAAAACTTTTAATCATGAACAAAACAATGCAAGAGATTCTCACTGAAGTGAATCAAGAAATCATAAAAAATGACCTGAACTTCACACCTGGTTCCGACAACCGAGCTCGTTACAAGGTCTACCAGCGTTATTATCTATTTTTGTTCCTTCGCAGTCATCGACTAACACTGGAGGAGATAGCCAAGATATTTGGAATGGACCATTCAACAGTTGTTTATGGACTGAAGCAAGCCAATCTTATGAAAAAAGACCGCTTATTCCTTCGCATCACTGATGACCTACGTCAGAAATTCGAGCAATACACAGCCATGGACTATTTGGTTGAGCGAAATCTGATGCTCGATGTACTCCAATGTGGGTCATTTTGGGAGATGAGAAAGCTCCAGGAAGATATCAAAAAAGGTTTGTATGGTGTGACGATGTGACGGATTCTCTATTGTACCGATTACTGGAGTAATGGAAAAAACAATAAGAGCAAAAAATTTTTGAGAGCGTCATCGTCACGCAAAAACGTTAAGTCGCACAATATCAGAAATTTAATCCTTAAGATTTGCAAATTTATCGTCACGCATCGTCACAAAACACCCATTTATCGTCACAAAATGCCTATATTTACACCCCACAAAACAACATTTTATGAAAGTTTCAATCTTTAAATCACTATTTAATATCAAAGAGACCCCTTTTGAACTGTCCATTCAAGAGGTATACAACCGCATCAAACTCGGCAATCCAGAACTCATCAAAAAGGTGTCAACAATACGATCACTGGAGAAGGCTGACCCCGAGCATGACCGCCTCAAGTCATCACTCAATGCCATCATGTTCAACGGCACATTCACCGAGCGCAATGACAGCAGCTTGGTCGAGCATTCTGGTATGTGCATCCTGGACTTTGACCAATATCCAACCAAGAAGCTGATGATGGAGGAAAGGAAGCGGCTGATTGCTGACCCTCATGTGATGATGGTATTCACATCGCCATCTGGAAATGGCTTGAAAGCTGTCATCAGAATACCGAAATCAGATAAGGTCGAGCACAAGCGCAGATTCACTGCATTCGGCAAGTACTTCCAGAGCGAATACTTTGATACAAAGAACAGCAACGTCAGCAGAGTCTGCTTCGAATCGTATGACCCTGACATTTACTTCAATGAGTTCTGCCAGGTATTTGAAGGCATCGAGCAAGACCAAGGCTTCAGCTACACCGAGCGCACTCCAATCTGCATCCTATCCGATGAGGACAAAATCATCAGCTTGATTGAACGATTCGACCATGGATGTCAATTCGAGGAGGGCAGCCGCAATGAGTTCGTGTTCAAATTGGCAGCAGTTCTCTGTGAGTATGGCATTGGGAAGGATACGGCAGAGCAGTACATTCGGACCAAGTATGCTCAAGGCACCAGCTTCAGCGAGCAAGAGATGGTCACAACCATTCGCTCGGCTTACAAAAAAGCCTCCTACGGCATCAAATACTTTGAGGACAAGGATACATTCCAAAGAGTACGTCAAAAGCTCAAGAGCGGCATCGCAGACGATGACATCAAGAAACAACTGAATGTGCGAGAGGATGTCATTGAGGACATCAAGAAAGAGATTCAGACCGGTGATGATATTTTCTGGTCTGTCAATGAGAAAGGCACGATCACAATCAAGCCATCCAACTACTCTGAATTTCTGGTCAAGAACGGATTCAACAAGTACTATCCTGAGAATGCAGAGAAGCCAACCTTTGTCAGAGTCAAAGAGAACAAGGTCAAGATATCATCGGCTGAACAAATCAAGGACTTTGTGCTGAACTATCTCCAAAGCAAGGGTGAAATGGATGTCTGGAATTACTGCTCCAGGAATGCATTCCTATTCAATGAGAACTTCATCAATATGATTGACAGCATCAACATACTGATGCTTCAAGATAGCAAGGATGCTTCTTATATTCCATTCAAGAATGGTGTGGCTAAGATATCCAAGAGCAAAGTGGAGCTAAAGAGCTACATCGATGTGGATGGCTACATTTGGGAGAATCAAATCATTGACAGAGATTTCACTCTGTTGGATGACTGCACCAATGACTTTCAAGATTTCGTCAGCAAGGTCTCAGCAGATGACATCGGCAGAGTGGATGCGCTGGAGACAACACTTGGCTATCTGATGCACACCTTCAAAGATAAGACTGACCAGAAAGCAATCATCTTCAATGACCAAGAAATCGATGACAACCCAAATGGAGGGTCTGGAAAGTCACTTATGTTGGCAGCACTCGGCAATCTGCGCAGAGTGGTCAAGATTGATGGCAAGAGCTTCAACCCATCGAAGTCTGATTTCGTTTATCAGCGAGTCAACCTGGACACGCAGATTCTGGCATTCGATGATGTGCGCAAAGCATTCGACTTCGAGCAGCTCTTCAGCCTAATCACTGAGGGAATCACCGTTAACCGAAAGAATAAGGATGAGATATTCATCCCATTCAACCGCTCACCAAAGATTGTCATCACCACCAACTACGTCATCAGTGGTGCAGGCTCTTCTCATGATCGCAGAAGGCACGAGCTGGAGTTCTATCAGTACTTCCATAGCAAACGCAGCCCACTCGATGAGTATGGTCGATTATTATTCGACTCCTGGGGTGATGAGGATTGGTTGAAATTCGACAACTACATGGTCAAGAACCTACAAAAGTACCTGACAAATGGATTGATGAAAGCCATCAGCATCAACGCAGATGCCAAGCGACTCATCCAAGCAACGTGCAAGGACTTCTTTGATTGGGTGGAGGAAGGCAACCTCGCTCTCGATGTGTATCATTACAACGGCAGCAAGATTCAAGAATTCACTTCCGAATTCACCTCATTCAAAGAGCTCGAGCCACGCAGATTCCTTAAATGGGTGCAATCGTATGCTGATTATAAGGGCTACAACATCACCAAAGGGCGCAATCACAACGGCAGATACTTCCTTCTTGAATCGGGAACTCCCAAACCGACTCCAAAAGATGATGATATTTGGGATGAACTTAATGAACAAGCTAAGCAATGAAAATAAAACTAACAGTCGACAGAGAAGATATTGAGAGAATGGTGCTCGGCATCTCTCCAGCATATATCGCATTTGACCATGAACTTGTCAAGAAGTGCGGCTCATTTTGTGGTGGATTTGTTGAGAAATGGAGCTGGTCACGCAGCGAAATTGAAAAGCTCACACCAGATGACTTGGTAAAGCTCTACCTGGTATGCAAAATGAGCTGGAAAATAAATGAACAAGAATTAATAAAAATTGCAAACCAATGACACGACAACACAGACAACTACTCAAAGACCTCCAGCTGAAGCATAAGATGGAGAAGTTCCCAGCTATGCCAATCAATGCGATAGCACTGACCCAATGGAATGACAACTCAGCCAATGCACTGACCAAATCAATCATCGGATTCCTTCAATTCAACAACTGCCAAGCGGAGCGCATCAACACGATGGGAGTCTATAGAAAGAAATACCGCACAGATGGAGTCGCCATCGGTGGTCAGTGGACCAAGGGCACCGGCACACCAGGCTCGGCAGATATCTCCGCAACAATCAAGGGGAGGTCAGTCAAGATTGAGGTCAAATATGGAAAGGATAGACAGTCAGATGCACAGAAAGAATACCAGAAAGCCATTGAAGAAGCTGGTGGTGTGTATATTATTGCACGAGATTTTGAAGGATTCTTGAAATTTTATGAGCAGTTTTGCGAATCAATCAGATAAAAGCGTATATTTACAATTCAAAACAACAAAAAAAACAATTATGAGTACAAAAAAAGCGGAGGCTACACTCGCAGAGCCAATGAACATTTGGCAAAAATTACACGCTGCCAAGCAGCAGATTGGAAAGGTTGCTAAGAATGCAACGAATCCACATTTCAAAAAGAGCTATGCTGACATCAATGCGCTGCTCACAACGGTGGAGCCTATCCTCCACGAGCATGGACTACTTCTCTTGCAGCCAGTGGTTGGAAATGATGTGGTGACTCGTATCATCGACATCGATTCTGGTGAGGTCATCGAGTCATTCATGAGCCTTCCAGTCATCACAGACCCTCAAAAAGCGCTCGCTGCTATCACTTACTTCAGAAGAGGTACATTGCAGTCACTGCTATCACTTCAAGCTGTGGATGATGATGGCAATGCAGCAGCTCAAGGTGCCGCATCAAAGCCAACGATCACAGATGACCGATTCAAGAAAGCACTCGAATCAATCGAAGCTGGCAAGTACACAGCACAACAGTTGGCTTCCAACTATGCACTCACTGAAGCTCAATCTAAAATGCTTGCACTATGAAATGGCATCCATCGCAAATCGGTAAGCTGATGACCAATGGCAGAGCCAAGGACAGCATGGGAGAAACAGCCAAGAGCTACATCAAGGAATGTGCGAAGCAAGACTTCTATAACTACACCACAGAACTCAACAACAAATACATCTGGAAAGGTAGAGAGCAAGAGCTGGAGTCAATCAACCTCATCAACTCGGTGAGGTTCACTGACTATATCAAGAATGAAGTAACCATAAGATCGGAAGAGCGTCGTGTAGGGAAAGAGTGTCTTCGCCTGTGTAGATC
>ERZ650310.320-NODE-320-length-14674-cov-6.922498_pt1 | contig 14674 bp, 22 predicted proteins | sample MGYA00376246_ERZ650310 | MGnify/ENA primary metagenome ERZ650310 (study PRJEB26733, sample SAMN07839286) | wastewater metagenome | biome: small river; feature: stream; material: water | place: USA: North Carolina | collected 2016-03-01 ...
GTCCGTCAGGTAGTGATTGACGGCATAGCCCTCGGGCAACACGCCCATCGAACGCACCGCGTTGATGTCGTTGTTGTTGGTGCCCAAAGTGCGCGGCGTCTTGATGATGCGCTCGGCATTGAACGCGTCGTTGGGCGACACGATCAATTTGCGTGGCATCACCGCGATCTTGAGGCCACGGGAGTTGGTGGTGCCCATGATCTGGATGGTCATGTCTTCGAGCGATGCTTCCGACAGGTCGGCCGCCACGGTCAGCACGTTCGACTGGTTGCCGGCAAGCCCCGGATGATCCGAGACGATCATCGCCTTGCCATCGCCGCCCGTGTAGTTCGTGTTGAACGCACGGTTCAGGATGTTGGCGCCGACGATCTCCTCCGTCTGCCGGATAGAGAACGCCAGAGCCTTCGACCGGCGCCGCGACACCTTCTCGTACTGGTTGTCTTCCAGCTCTTCCCGCGTGACGATATAGCCGAGGCCATATACGACATGCGTGTATCGCTTGACGGCGCCCTGGCTCTCAGAGTCGAACGTGATCGCCTCGCCCTGCTGCTTGATGCCGGCGAGACCGAACCCGGTCAGCTCGACGTCCTCCTCGTAAGCCTTATCGGAAGAAGCAACGTCGAGGAACTCTTTCCACTCCATTTCGTGCTCGTTATACGAGCGCCCCCACCATGCACGAATCCCAGGCCATAGGGCTTTGGGATGATTGCCAGTTGTGATTACGCCTGCGGCCATGTCTCAGCCCTCCCTTAGTAGCCGGTCGTGTTGTTGAGTGCGTGCAGGTTGATCTTGACCCGCACCTTGGCATTAGCGCCAATCTCGTTTCCGACCTTCTGGGCGAAGCCGAGGATCTTGAGCTGCAACGTGTTCGTGGTGGCCTTGGTCGACGTGTCGAGCTGCCAGCCGGATTGGCTGTATGCCGTCGACGCAGACCCCGAGATCAGGTCGGCGTTGAGGCCAACATCGGTCGCAGCCAGCGCGCCGCCGACGGCGTCTTCCTGGATGAGGAACTCGGTATTGGGGTCATCCGCCACCCACACATAACGAGCGGTCGACGCAGCCCGGTGGACGGTCGAGTCGCGGCCGTTGGCACCCGCGCCCATCGTGGGCTCGACGGCAACGACAGCTCCGAGCAGGTAGTTACCGCCGGCGGCGGTGGCGATGGTGACGGTCGGGATGCCGTCGGCATCTGCCGAGCCCGCCAGGATGACAGGGTCGCCGGGGTATAGCGCCGTGCCGTCAGAAGCGGGAACAGAGTAGAGCTTGGCGCCACCCGTCCACGGTCGGCCAGTCGAATCCCGATACGGCACCAGGCCGAACGGGTTATTGGTGTTAGCCATGATTGGTTATCCTGATGATGAAGGTGAGAATTATCTGCGCCGCCCGTCCTGAATGGAGATGCCTCCAGGCGGCACGTAGGCTTGATCTGCCGCTGTCAGGGATTGCTCGCCCCTCTGACCGCCCGGCGTCATGCCCTGCTTGATGGCATCCATCTGCCGATCGACAAGCCCCTGTTCCTTGGCCTTGTCCTCGGCGTAAAATTCTCGTCGCTTCCTCACGAGGATCGCACGCTTACCTGACGCTTTCTCAACAATACGCTCGAGACCACTGCCGATCTGCCGGTCCCGCTCGCTCTTTGGGCCGCTCAGCATGTCTTCCGTCACCCGGTCGTAATCGTCGCGCACGGTGAGATTGTGCACGCGGCCGGGCTCGTCGTTGATCCAGCGATAGACGTAGTTCGGATCGAGATCGCCAGCGATGGCGAGATTGCGCAACCGACCCTCGCCCATGTCGTCGCGGCGGCGTCTGGTCTGCCGCTCTTCCTCGACGCGGCGGCTCTTGATGGGGGAGGCGGTGGCAACGTCGCTCATGTCGCTTGTGATCCTTTAGGCGTTCTGCAATTCGCGGGCGTACTCGTCGAGGTTCTTGAACAGACCCTCCTTGACGAACCGCTCGCCGATACGGCGCTCTTCGCTGCTCAGGCTGGCGCCGGGACTGCGCCGGGCACCCGATGCCATGCGGCCACCGCTGCCCTCGACCACGGCCGGCTCACGCTCGGTGGTGCCGAACTTGTCGGGGAAGCGCCGGCGCATCTCTTTGGTGACTTCGGCGAGGTTTTCCTCGATCGAGAGGCCCGGCTTTTCCCGGTTGAGCCGGACATGCACGCCCTGCGCGGCGTAGTTCAGCTCGGGATCGCTGTTGAACCACGTGTTGGCTGCCGACCAGCGCTGGACAGCTGCCTGCACGTGCGGCGGCGGTGCGCCGGGTTGCGCCGCTGGCTCTTCGATCTGAGCGCGGGTGCGCTTGTCGAAATCCGTCACGGCTTCATATTGCTGATTGCGCAGCTGGTCGTAGCGTTGCACGTCGCCGCTCTCGACGGCTTGGCGCATCGCTGCCTCATAGCGCGACTGCAATTCCTGCCGCTGCCGCGTCAGCGCAATCTCGGTCATCTTCTCGAGGCGCTGATACCGGCTGACGTTCTCGCGCTCGACCTCGGCGAGCTTACGTTCCAAGGTGCGGCTACGCTCCCGCAGGATCGGCAGCTCTTCCTCGCCGCGGCGGACGAACTCGTCGGCGTCGCGCCACTTCTCGGCCGGGCCGCGGAACTCCTCTTTCGGCACCCAGCCCTGCGCCCGTGCGCGGGCCTCGGTATCCGGGGCCGCAACCTGCTCGCCGGGAACAACCGTGCCGGCGTTAGTCTCGACCGCGTCCTGCTGGACGACTTCGTTCTCGTCGCTCATGCGGTCCTCCGCACGGCAACCACGTCCTTGTCATTCATCAGCCGATACTTGATGCCGTCGGCGCCGACGATCACGAGGCCCGCATAGCGCTGGAAGATCACCGTCTGACCGACCGCAGGCTTGGGTGCGTCGGTCTCGTAGCTGAAGGCCAGCGGCGAGATGTTGACGACCTCGCCCTCCATCGTAGCGTGCTCGTCGCGCTCGTGCGTCTCGTCGGGGAGCAGGATGCCGCCCTTGGTCTCCTTCTTGGCCTCGACCGGCTTGACGAGAACCTTGTATTCCAGGCACTCGATGCCGTGCGTGCCGGCGAACGGTTTGACGAATTCCATCTTCGGTACGGGGTATGTGACGGGCTTGGCGACCCGGCTAGCGACTTTGGTCATGTGCTTCCTCGATCTTCTCTGGCGTCATCTCGCTCAGTTGCTCGAGCAAGCGCGCCCTCTCTCGATGTGTATTCAGGACGACCGGGTCTGACTGCCCGTTGCCCCATGACGCGGCGACCCATTTCTGTTGCTCATCGGCCGCCCATACGAGAAACGCACGAAACATAGCTTCTGTGATCGGGTGAGCTTTCCACTCTTCCCAATTCTCGGGATCAATCCGCATCGGCCGTGCCGCCCTCTGCGGCTTTCGACTTGCGGGCCGCTATCTCGGCCTTCGTGACTTCAAGCTCGGCTTCCCTGACATCAAGTTCTTTCCATTTCGTCGCAAGCGTCGCCTCATTTAATGCCGCTTGCCCTTGCATCTCGCGCTCTCTAATGGCCAATTCTCTCTCTTTGGCAGCAAGGTCGCGCTCTTTGCCTTCAAGCGTCATGCGGGCAGTCTCAGACTTCACGGTAAGGTCGATGTTGGCAGACTCTTGCTTGATGGCGAGGTCCGTCGTTCTGGCATCGTTGTTGATCTGTGCCGTTTCGCGTTTGGCTTCCATGTCGGCCTTGGTCTTCTCGACGGCCGGATCTGGCGGCGGCGGCGGCGGATCTTGGATCAGCTCTTCGACGCGCTCGATGCGCGCGGCTTCCAGCGCTCGTTTCGTGGCCAACTTGCCGTTGATGTACGGGTTGCCCTCTTTGATCTGCTCCATTACGAACTGCGCCTTAGCCATGCGCTGCATATCCGTGACGTTGGACGGATCCGCGACCGGCATGATGTCCATTTGCCCCTGGTAGTCCTGGGCAACGACATCGAGCGGCGTAAACTGCGGCATGGGCTGCGGCGGCGGCCCGCCTTGCGGGGGCATCATCTGCCCGTCGGGCGGCATCGGACCGGGCATTGGTGCGCCAGGCGGCGTCGGCGGCATGCCCGGCTGCATTTCGGGCATTTCGGGCGACGGCCCCATCGGAGGCCCGCCGTTGTGCCCCATCATCTGCGGCGGCGGGGGCGGGGGTTGCGGCACATCCACAAGGCTGAGGTACTTCTGGACGTCGAGATGCTTCTTGTTAATCTCGAAGATCAGCCGGAATTCCTGCTTCAGCGCCCGGAAAATGCGCTTGTAGATGGCCGTAAAGACCTTCAGGCCCTGCTCGATGAGGGCCATGGTCGCCGTCGCCGTCATCGTCTTCGAATTGTCGCCGACAAGAATGTCCTGCACCGAGGCAATGTCCTTGCCAGCGGTGAGCATCAGCTCGAGCAGCTGCATCGAGACCGCGCTCGGGCCTGGATGCTGGTAGGGCACAATGGCGTTGCGCAGCTGGTCGCCGGCGCCGTTGACCCGGATGTACTCGCCGGGCTTCATGCGGATCGTGGCCTTGCCCTTGCCGATGTCGACCGAGCCGCCGATGAAACCGCCGCCGCTGTTCTGCATCGTCGCGGCATCGTTCATCTGGTTGATCGACGTGTCGACCGTGGCGCCGACGTGCTCGAGCAGATGGCCATAACCCAGATCGTAGAACCCGCCCTCGGGGTCGGGAATGAACGGGATCTTGACGAAGTAATCCTTGCGCTTGATGCGCAGGATTTTGCCCTTCATGGCATCGAATTGGATCTCGTCGGCATCGAAGCCGGGCACGATGCGCAGCACCTGCGCGCTTTTCTCGTGAACCGTGACGATCCAGGGTTCCAGAACGCCGTCGTCGTCGAGGTCGAGGTAACGATGCTGCTCCAGCAGCTGATGCGGCGCGTGGTCGTCCTGCGCGTCCTTGTCCTCGTCGCCGTGAATGTCGACGTCGAGAAAACGGCCCTCGCGCTGGCGCTCTTGGATGAGGTGCGGATAGAGCGGGAAGCGGTGCGTGATGCGCGGCACCGTCTCGAGGTCTTTGGCGCTCTGGTTGACGATCAGGTCGAAGGCCGACACGAGGTCATCGCAAAAGCCGGCGTCCGTCGTGCCGTCGCGGTAAACCTTCTTGAACACGCAGCCGATGATGGGCAGCTGGTGCAACAGCGTGTCGATGTCTGCTTCCCAGCTCGTTTCGTAGAGAAGCTGGTAGCTCATGTGCTGCGAAATGCGTTCGGCCGCCTCGGACTTCTTTCCGTCGGCGTCCGCCCCCATGACCTGGCACTTGACCACGCGCGGGCCGTCGCAGATCGCGGGGTAGGCGCGGGCGGCAAACTGCAACGCGGCCGTGGTCAACAGCGGGTACTTGACGTTGGACGCATCCGGCCACGGGAATGACTTCGCCGTGGCGATCTGCTTGGCGATCTCCATCGCCTTCTTGGCCCTGGCTTCCCAGGCGTCGCGCGAGGACAGATCGAGGTCGTACTCGGTCTTGACCTTCTTGCCGATCTCCTGAAGCTCGGTCTCGTCGAGAGCCTCGGCGACGTTCGGCATGCGCGCCATCCGCACCAGCGTCATAAGGCGCTTGGTCAGGTCGCTGCCGGCGGGCGTGAGCGCGCTCGTGTCGGCCATGTCGTCGAGGTCGGGCGCCTGCTCGGTGCCCTCAAACTCTTCCATTAATATCCCGTGCTAGACGAACGGCCGCCGGCGCCGAACTGGCGCGGATCTTCGTCGTCATCGTCTTGGATCACACTCACATCGACACCGAACGTCAGCGCCGATGCGTCGCCAAGGTCGGGCGAGAACGTCAGCCGCTCCTTGATCTTGTCCTTGGCCTCAAGCTGTAGCCGCCCGACGCTGTCAAACCGCGTTGCGCTCGGCCCCCAGATCGGGGCGCACAGATCGGCGTGCAGGTCGTCGCTGTCGGGGATCTGCACGCCGGCCTTGTCTTCCAGCCACGTGCGCATGTTGTCCCAGATCTCAGCGCGGCGATTGACGAACTTGTTCGATTCCAGAGCCCGCGCGCCGAAGTTGACCGGCATGACCAGCGAACCCAGCTGTTCGCGGAGGCGGTCGTAGAGGCCAGCGCCGAGGCCCGTCGTGTCGATCACTACCTTTGCCAACCCGATCGGCCGCAGTTGCTTGACCACACGAACCACATAGCCGGCCGTGGCCATGAGATCGTCGCTGTCGATGCGCTCGCAGATGTGGCCACCGATGCGGCGGCCCTGGCGGTCCACGAGGCCGGTCTTGTCGCCGCCGGCGCGGGCCGGGTCGACACCCAAAATGATCGGCCCGTAGGCCTGGACCTTGTTCTTGCGGGCAAGCAACACGCGCTCTGCCGAGATGAAAGCGTTGCCCGACGTCTGGAATGCCTCATCAGCGTTGGCCGGGTACTCCTGCCGGAACTTCCAATTGATGTGGCTGGGCTCGCCACCGCCGACAACGGAAAGGTCTCGGTTGGTGATGAAGGCCCAATAGGTCTGATCGCGGCGCAGGCCATAAACCGCTTCGTATTCGGCCCATGCTTCAGTCGGCTGCCAGTCGGCCGGCGGCGTGAGCGTGTATTCCTCATGCCAAAACCACGGGAGGAACACCGCTTCGAACTCCGAGTCCCCGTGCTCGGCTGCCTTCCACAGCGAATGGAACGTGTTGCCGATGCCGTTGGCCGTGCTTTCCAGAACGCACTCGGTGTCGTTGGCCTTGCTCAGCGCCTGAATGATGCCGGCAAAGTGCTCTTCAGCGTTGGGCCAGAAGGCGACCTCGGACCCATGAAACAGCTGGATCGTTGCCGAGCGACCGACCGACTTGCTGCCGGCCGTGGCCACCTTGTAGCCGCCGCCAAGCTCGGAGAATTTCAGCTCCTTGGCATTCGATGCGCCCGTCTGCGGCTTGACCAGCTCGGGACACATATCGTGATAGCGCTTGGCCATCGAGAAGAGGTTGTCTGACGCGTCGTCGAGGTGCGTCAGGATCTGCGTGAGAAACCCTTTCTTGTGCGTGACGCGCCAGTAAAAGCGACCGCCGATATAGGTGCTGATGCCGACTTGGCGTCCTTTGAGCACCAGGGCGCGAACCTTGCCCTTCGTTTTGCGCTGCGCCTCGAGGCGCTGATGCAAAGCGCGCTGCGTGGCGTTGAGCTTGAACGCGCGGACGTCGCCGGCTTTCGTGCGGATGTGCAGGCATGCCCTGCTGTAGGCTTCGAAGTCATCCCGCAGCAGGATGCGCAGGTTGCGCTCGCGGTCAGTTAGGTGGGACGACATGAAAGATACGGTCATATGCCTCAAGTGAATGGTCGGTGCCTTCGCCGCTGGCGGCCTGCTCCAGCAAGTTCAAAGCGTCTTCGTGCGCAACCTTGACCGTTGCGTTCATATCGACGTCGGACTTGTCTTTCTGGTCAAGCCACTGTTTGCCAAGCCAGATTTGCATCGACGTGTTGCCGTTCTCCGCGCTCTTGTACTGAAGTCGGCGAAGTGACGCCTTGCCTGTCTGCAAAGCATCTTTCCAGACGGCGCGCGCCTTTTCATGAGACCCGAGAAACTTGTTAAACGTATCCTCATCGACACGCAGCACTGCTGCCGCCTCACGCTGGGTGCACTGAATGCGCGCAAGTCCCTCGATTTGTTTAAGAAGCTCTTCAGATTCAACGAGCTTAGGAGGCCTTCCCATCCTTGGCGCTTCAGAACGCTCTTCACCCGACATGATCGGTTTCCATTTTCTGCCGCTTGGCCTTCGTTACCTTCTTGTGCATGGCATCAATGCCGGCCTCGTATGAGGCTGCGCTATCCTTGGCGCTGCTATAGCGGGCGGTGTCGATTTCTTCGAAGGTGCGGCCGTCGCTTTCGAGAGTAGCTTTTTGCCCGGTGAAGTCCTGCCAGCGATTGACGGCAACGTCGACGTAAGCGGGGTTCAGCTCGATCGCGTAGACGTGGCGTCCGGTCATCTCACCAGCAATGATCGTCGTGCCGGAGCCGCTGAAGGGCTCATAGACGGCCTGTCCTGGGCTGGAGTTGTTGACGATATGGCGACGCATGCACTCGACGGGCTTCTGAGTGCTGTGGCCTGTCTCGGACTTCTGGGGCTTGTCGATCTTCCAAAGTGTTGATTGGTCCCGCGCCCCGCACCAGTGTCCTGTTGCACCTGACCTGTTACGAACCACGTACCATGCCGGCTCATGCTGCCAGTGGTAATGCCCCCTCCCGATAGCAATGTGGCTCTTCGCCCAGACAATTTGGGCACGCACATCGAAGCCAACACTCTCTAGTGACGCTTGCACTTCGGCGGCATGCACGGCTGCGTGCCACACGTAGGCCACGTCCCCTGGAAACAGCTCCCAGGCTTCGGTCCAGTCTGCCTTGTCGTCGTTGAGCACCTTGCCAGTGGCGCACCCACCAGGGGCACCCTTGCCATTTCCATCTTGAACAGCATCATTGCGCCAGCTTGCATCGTAAACCACCCCATACGGGGGGTCCGTGACCATCAGGTGCGGCTTGACGGGGCCAAGCAGCTTATCGACCGTCTCGGCCTTCGTGCTGTCGCCGCAGATGATGCGGTGGTTGCCGAGTACCCAGACGTCGCCCTCGACGCTGACAGGGTTAACGGGCGCTTCCGGGGTTTCCTCGGCGCGCTCCATCTCTGCGTCGTCGGATAGAAGGCGCTGCAGCTCCCGGTCATCGAAGCCGGTCAAGCCGAGGTCGAAGTCTAGGCCCTTCAGCTCGTCCAGCTCGCTCTTGAGCAGATCATCGAGCCAGTCGGTTTCCTGGGCCGTGCGGTTGTCGGCTAGGCGATACGCCTTGGCCTCGGCCGGCGACAACCGCGAGATCGCCACGGGAACGCGGGTGAAGCCTGCGGTCTGCGCGGCTTTCCATAGAGCGTGGCCGGCAATGATGATGCCCTGCTCGTCGACAACGATGGGCTTCTGGAAACCGAACGTTTTCAGGCTAGACGCCACCTTTGCCACCGCCTTGTCTGGCAGTGTGCGCGGATTCTTATCGTATGGCTTGAGGCGGTCTACAGCCCAGACTTCCAAACGCGGGCCATTTCCTACGGCATCCACTGTCAGCAGCCCTTCTTGCTGCCCTTGGCAGACGAAGGCTTTGGCGCAGGCTTGGGCATGGGTACGGGCTTCTTGGCCATGGTGGGTCTCCTGTAATGTGAGCGGCCGTGCGCTGGACACTGGCGCCGCGGGGAAAGATCAGGTCAAAGCCTGAATGACCGCGCCAACGACGATATAGGACGCAATGCCTACCGCCACGAACTTCGCGGCGTGACAGCCGATCGTTATGGCAGTTTGAACGCGGTTTTGATCGATGCCGCTAACAGGTCGCGCGCTGCCTGGGATTGATAGCCGAGGGTCGCCACCGACGCCCAAAGGGCGGCGAGGATCGCCAGACGCTGCAACAGGTGGTGTGTATCGCTGACTTGGTGCTTGAGATCGGCGATCTGCGCCTCGATGCGCTGCAACGTCACGGCGAGCCAATAATCCATCGTCGGCCGCCTCGAGCTGCTGCACGATCCTCGTTAGGTCCGCTTCTGTTACATAGGCGCGGGTCACGTTTAGCGACCCCTCATCAGGTACAAAATTCCGGCGACGTAAATCAGCTTGGTAACGTCCCCATGCGGGCGGATGTAGGCTGGCGCCAGCGGCGAGAGCACGACAGATGCCGTCATCAGGAGGACCACTGTCCCGGTCGCCCACACGGCGAATTGCACCAGCGTCGCGATTGGGCGCGTCAGTAGCCCGCTGATCGCGTTGTTGATGCGGGCCGTGATCTGCTGAGCGATGGCGTTGGCGTCCATGGGCTCCGAATCGCGATTGACGCCCGCGTTTCCGGGGCGTTGCAGCGTGTGGCTTTTGGCGTGATACGGGCGTGACGTGGGTTAGACCACTTTTGCGGATCACGGCTCGGGCTCGACGCACATGTATCGCTAGCCTGCCGACGGATCATCCGCCCGTTTTAACGTCTGTGTCCGATTTGCGGCGAAGCGTCAAGCGGCTTCGATGTTTTCCAATGGCATATCCAGCGTATCGATGCCGCCGAGCAACGGCTGGTCGAGCTTCACCTTGGCCTTGTCTCCCTTGACGAGGGCGACGACGATGGCGTGTCGATCCCAGGCCGGGACGCAGACGCGGTCGCCCTTTCGAAACGCGCGATGCGTCGCGACCGAATTGACGTGCGGCGTGTGCTCGGTCTCGATCTCCCGGCAACGGTCGATGTCGCGTTGGGCAATCGTGACCGGGTGTCCGTTGAAGGCCAGCGCCTTGATGACGGTGTCGACGCCCTTGATCTCAGGCCAGCGGTTTTGACCGAGCTCCGTGCCGACAAACACGTAGCCGGGCATGGCCGGCAGCTCGACTTGTCGAACCTTCTTGGCCGTCCGGTGCGCGCGGCGGACGAAGGTGTGCATGGGGACAAAAGCGCTGAAGCCGAGATCGCAGAGCTTTGCGGCCGTGCGCTTCTCGGTTTGCGGGCGCGGGATCACGGCGGACCATGAGAGGTCGGTCATGCAGGCTCCTGTCATGTTGGCGTGAACCACAGAACGCCGCCGAGAGGCTCCACGTTGGGAAGGTGAGGCGCAGACAGCGTGCAAAATTCGGCGCTCGATGGCGTCTCGATGCCGTCCTTGGCGCAGGCACGGTCGAAGTCCGGGAGCCACTTGGCGACCTGCTGGCGCTCTTTGACGGCTGTCGGAAGCGTGGCTTGCCAGAACTCCCCGACGAGGCGGGCTTGGCGGCCGGGATCGTAGCGGCGGGCTCCTGACGGGAGGGCGAGCACCTGTTGCGGGGCCGGGGCTGCCTGTTGGGCTGCGTGCACGTGGACCTGGACGGGTTGCCAGCGATCGGCAGGGCCGACGGGCACCGCGGCCTCATGCATGCCCATGCGCGCCCATCCGGCTAGGCCCGGCAGGATCAAGCACATGATCTCGGCGAAGAACGTGAAAATGACCGGCTGCCACGTGCTGGTGGTGTGCGCTTCCCATCCCATAACCTGAGCAAACTTCTCGGCAGCGACGTTGCCGGCGGAAACCACGGCGGCCGTGCTGGTGATGTTCTGGCGCACGCCTTTGACCTCGGCCTTAGCCGCGGCAAGCTCAGCCTCCTTCTTGGCGCGGTCCTTGGCCATCTCGTATTCACGGCAGATCGCGCGCTGATAGGCCGTGGTTGCGGCGGTGCAGTTGGCCGATTTCAGGTAGCCGCCATCTTGCTCGATGACCTTGGCCGGACGCACCTTACGGGGCTGTCCGTTCTCGACAACGCCCTCCTTATCAAACTCAGCGAGCTCGCGTTGCAGGCGGGCAATGTCGGCCGTAATCTCGCCGTCGCTCTTTTCCACGACGTTGCGGGACTTGAAGGCCGTCTGCTGGCGCACCTCGACCTTGTTCAAGAGGTTGGCAATGGCGCTGAAGTCAAACCACCACGCGATGGCAAAGCAGAACACCGAGGCCAGCATGCCGAAGAACACCCGAGCCGCGCGGCGCTCGATCCACCACTCCGGCATCCAATGCGCGAGAGCGGCCATGATGCACACACTCGAGCCGGCGAACGCTCCCCACCAGAGGCCGGTGAAGACGGTAGCCGACGTTTCGAATGCAGAGACCGCCCCCAGGCTGGCCAAGCCGCTGATGAACACGGCCGACCCGGCGTAGAGTGCGATCACCGGCAACTGCCGCAGCGAAATCATGTGCGTCTATCCTTTGTGCTGACGCGGGCACTTAATCAGTGTCGGCCAGGGCGACACGGTCGAGAGGCTGGCCAAGAGCCCACGTGTCAGCCATGGCATCCGCAGTGCATCCGGCGAGGCACGTGGCCGTCTCCACTTTGACCCTCGTGCCGTCGAGAAGCTCGACCGTCGGGCCGGCGTCGTGACCAATCGCTCTCGTGATGCCGGCGGAAGCGTCCATGCAAACACCGTGCGCCATGGGAAGCTCTTGCTCGTGGGTCTCCCCGCCGAGCGTGAAGGTGATCAGGAGGACGGAGATCAGGTCGGTCATGGTGTGTCGCCGGGAAGCTTGATACGCTGCGGCAGAAAGATCGAGCGGATCGAAAACATCGCACCCGTCTGTATATGCGTGCGAGCTAGGGCGACGAAGCGCCGACGCTCATTCATGTCCTCGAGGTGGATTGAGGTGGCGGCCGCCTTGTCAAGCTTGTCGAGCCAGCGCAGATAGCGTTCTTCGAGCTCCTTGCCTTCGTTGGCGAGGTCGACGTTGCTCTGAGACTGGCTGGTGTAGCCGGCAACCGGCATGGGCTGGTGTGTCACGCTGTCTCCTCCGCCATCCTGGCGATCATGAGCCGGTCTAGAACTTCCGTGCAGAGGTCGCGAATGTCGCGCCGGCTCTGCTGGTAAATGCCGAGCTTGGCGCCCTTGATGTAGACCTCGCCGGCCTTGTCCCTGCCGATGACAAGCACCTCGGAAAGGTCTGCTTCCTTGGCCATGTCCAGCACGTCGTCGACCTTGATGGCGATGCCCTTTAGGTTGCGCTGAGGAGGGGCAAGGGTGAGGATGTCAGCCATGCGCTGCTCGCGTCCATTTCCAGTGGTTGCGCCCGTAAACAACCCAGAGGGCGAGGTTCATGGGCAGCAGCCCCCACGCCTCCGACGCCACAATCCAGATGAGCCACAAACCCTGATTGACGAGCCCGATCAGCCACGCGAGCCGGTGCTTGTTACCGGCTGCCAACGTCATCCAGCCCGTGATGACGGAGAGCAGCCAGGGCAGGTACGCGATGATCGCGGCTCGCATCAATTCAGCTTGAACACGAGGCCAGCGCGGGCGACGGTGTCGTGGCTGCCGAGCTTGCCCGTATCGGCACCGCCGATGGTGTAGGCTTGGTCCAGCCACTGGTAGCGCAGGACCTCGCCACGGACGCACATGTTGCCGAAGACGCAGCTTTCGAGCCCGCCGCCGAAGACGTAGCCCTTCGTGTTCTTCTCCTGGCTGCCGATGTCGTCGACAGCCAGCTTCGCGTTCGTCAGCGCGACGCCGCCGGTGGCGTAGAGCATCGTATGGCTCAGCGGGACGAAGCCGAGGCGAGCGCGCAGCGACGTGTTGAACTTGTTCGAGCCGCGCACCGTGAAGCCGCCGCCGGCATTGGTCGCACCCGACACGTCCGTCAGTCCGAAGTCGCCTTCGAGGCCCACGACGACACCATGCAGGGCGCGGTGGTTGTAACCCAGCACCCCGGTTGCGGTGTAGCCCTCGCGAGGGATCTTGAAGCCCTCAGCATCATTGATGCTGCCAGCGGTGTGGCCGACCAGGGCACCGATGTAGAGCCCCTGAAAGGGCGCGGCCATCTCGACGGCGGGGGCCGGTGCAGCCGCGGAAGCAGGCCCGCCCTTGTCGGCAGCGATGGCAGGAGAGGCGAGAACGACGGCAAGTGCCGCAGCCAGAAGAGGACGCATGATGGTCTCCGTGGGTTCTTGACAACACGCGAGACCAACGCAAGTGTGTGATTCGAATAAGGTGGAAATACCACGTTTCACGGGTTTTCGGCGTTGCTCAGTTGCCACGATCCACGGTGGATTTACGGCCTCAATTCCAGTTTCTTCGTCTCGCGCAGCTCATCGAGCATTTCGAGCAGCGCCTTGCGGTCACGCCATGCCGCGTCGAACCATCCGTCGTTCTGCATGATGCCGACGCCACTGTTGGCCCTGGCGATGCTCTCGACAATCCTGATCTCGAGACGGCGGATGCACTCGTTGACCGCGGCTTCGTCCCACCCGACACGTGGAACTTGAGGCTGAGACTTGCGGAACATTTCACTTCACCCTGCCTGCCTTAGCTGGGGATACGGCTGTCTGCTTCTTGCTGTTCTTCTGCGCGATTTTGCGGCTGAGCGACGTCGGCGCCGGCTTGGCTTCCACTTTCACCTTGCCGGATTTGTCCTTCGTGGCCGCGAAGCCCTTGCCGAGACGCGTTCCCCTCATCTCGTGGGCCATGGCCCGTTGCGCGTCCTTCGCTGTAAATTTGCTGTCCGTGGCCATTGAGATATCCTTTCGGGAGAGCGAGAGACCTGGCTGTAGGTCCGAGGTCGAGGAGGCATTCGCGGAAGAGAGCGAGGTCGCGAGGGGTCATGCTGCCTCCTCGAACATCTCAAGCTGGTCGGTCACGGCCCGCATGTAGACCTCGAGCAGCGCGTCGGCCTCCTGGCGCTCGGCTGCCGACAGCTTGCGGAGCTTGAGAACCTGGCGCATCACCTTCGGGTCGAAGCCCTCGCCCTTGGCCTGCTTCAGGATGTCGGCAATGTCGGTCGTGAGGGCCTTGCGCTCTTCCTCGACGCGCTCGACACGTTCGATGAAATTGCGCAGGCGGTCGCGTGTCTGGGGGTTCATGGGTTATGCTCCTCTGTTCCTGAATGCTCGAGGCTTGATGCCCCACGCCCTGCGCTTGGCCTCGGTCCGAGCGCGCGATCGAGCGTTGTCGGCAAGCCGAGAGCACTTCCAGCACCGTTTGCGGATTTGAGGGATCTCATCGCCACAAGCGCACCGCTTGGAGTCGTGGTGAGTGGGGAGGGTCATGGGGACTCCAGAAGTAAGAGCTGCTCCGGCTTGACCTTGGGCTGTTCAATGAACAGGTCGGGCTGCTTCATCGCGGCCTCAATACGACGACAGGCGATGTCGAAGAACTCCGGGATTATTTCGACGCCGACGAACGTTGGCGTAGTGGTGGAGGTCGTCATGCGTGAGACTTGGGAGCCGTTGGGGGACGTCATCGGTCGCCTC
>ERZ650310.321-NODE-321-length-14659-cov-12.838127_pt1 | contig 14659 bp, 16 predicted proteins | sample MGYA00376246_ERZ650310 | MGnify/ENA primary metagenome ERZ650310 (study PRJEB26733, sample SAMN07839286) | wastewater metagenome | biome: small river; feature: stream; material: water | place: USA: North Carolina | collected 2016-03-01 ...
ACCGACTGGCTCAGGCCGATGCCGAAGTCGACCGAGATCGTGCGGCCGGCTGGCACCGGGTCAGCAATGGCCGACGGGATGTAGAAGATCGAGATGTAGGACGAACCCGCCGAAGCCACCGCGGCGGCCTGCGTCAGGTTCATGGCGATCGCCGCGCCGGCGGCCGGGAAGACCAGGCTGGCGGTGACCACGCCGATCTTTCCCGGAGCTCCGATGCTCACGCCGGCGCTGGTGTAGCTGAAGGTGTAGTCGTGCACCTGCCAGCTCTCCAGGCCGCCGCGCACCGACCACAGGCGCACGGTCGCATCGTAGGTGCCGCCCTGGGTGATCGTCGGCACCCAGCTGGTGCCGGTCAGGCCCGAGGCGGAAGCGATCACGACGTCGGCCGCGTTGCGCAGCTCGGCGCTGTAGGTCACGCCGGCCTCGGGCCCGATGTTGGACGCGCTCTGCTCGATGAAGTCGGCGGTCTGCTGCAGGCGATCGCGGTGCGCCCAGGTGATCGTCAGGGCGCCCGACGCTGAAGCCGGGTAGCTGCTGCCGTTGATCTGCAGCTTGCCGGGCGGGTACGGCCGCGCCTGGCGTTGGTCGCCGGCCAGGCTGATCGTCGTCGCCTCGCCCAGCGGCAGGCTGCCCAGGCCGTCACGGGTCAGCAGCTGGAAGTCGACCTCCTCGGCCGTCACCCGCTCGACGCCCTCGATGCCGAGCGACCCGTCGCCCAGCCACACCGGGTCGCCGGCATCGTGCAGCGCCGGCACAGTGTCGAGCATGCCGCGCGCGACGGTCAGCGTGCGCGTGCCGATGTTGATCGCGTCCACCCGCACCCACTCGGCCGCCGCTCCGGTGCCGATGATCGCCAGGCCGCCCAGCACCACGGCCTCGAGGTCGAGGGCGCCGGCCGCCAGCACCAGGGCGGTGTCGGTGTGGCCGATGTCGGCGTCGAGCTCGCCCCAGGGGACAAAGCTGCCGGCCCCGCGCCGCAGGAACTCGGCGGCGCCGACCCGGCTGTAGATCGAGAAGCCGGTCGCCGTGTCCGACGGCCGCGCCGCCAGCGCGCACAGGTAGGACGAATCCTCGTCGACAGCCGCCAGCTCGGCCACCGTCATCGCGCCCACCAGGCCGCGGTAGGGCGCCTCGATGATCTCCTGGTGCACGATGGGCGCCGGTTCGTTGTCCTGCTCTTCCCAGCCGATCGGCTCCTGCGCCGCGTAGCTGCTGTCCGGCAGGCCGAAGACGTCCTCGGCGACCTGGGCCGACACAGTCCCGTCGGCCAGCTCGCCGTAGTCGATGTCCAGCACCCGCACCACGACGCTGTCCAGGCCCAGCTTAGGGAAGCTCAGCTTGAACACCCCGCCGGGCACCAGCGACCAAGCCTCGCGGTTCATGGTCAGCCGCCCCTTGGCCAGCGGCGTCGACGCTGCGATCAGGTCGCGCTGGGCCACTCGCAGCGCCAGCGGCGCATTGGGCAGGCCCGGGTACTGCTTGGTCGTGCTGACGACGGCACCCTGGGCCTGCACGTTGGCCAGGTTCTGCACCGTGACGGGGGTGTCGCGATTGGTCTCCACGTCGCGGAAGACCACCGTGATCTCGTTGATCGTGTCGCCGTAGCCCACGCGCTGGAAGCTCTCCACCTCGCGGATCTCGGCCGGGCCGAACACCGGCAGGGCATCGGGGTCATAGTCGGCGCGCAGCAGCTTCAGCTCGAACAGCCCGGTCTTCGGGTCGGCGTACAGCACGCCCCCGATGTGGTCCAGCACCACGCGGATGAAGGCCCCGAGCTCGTCCTGCTTGTTCCACAGCAGGCACAGCCCGAAGCCCTCGTCGAACAGTGCATTCGCAGCGGCCTCGAACGATGGCCCGATGGTGGCCGTCGGGTAGCCCATGCCCCACACCGGATCGGTCAGGCACTGGTAAATGATGTGCGCCGGATTCATCGCCACATTGCCGGTCTGCGCGGCCGCCGCGTCCGGGTCCGGGATCGATGTCGGCGGCGTGATCGAGGCGCCGGAGTACAGAGCCTCGCGGCGCACGCGGAAGCCGCTGATGTTGAAGATCGTATGGCCCGAGGTGTAGCCGGCCGGGTCGCCCAGGATCAGGCGCATGGGGTTCGCACTGGGCGGAATCGCGCCGGTCGCGTGATGCACGCGCGTGCCACCGATGTAGACCGATTTCTCGTCGTCGTCCAACACCACCGCGCAGTGCACAGGGAACAGCGGCGGCACGGTGCCGTCGTATTCGATGCCGAAGCCCGCGTCGTTGTACACCATGGCACCACCGCTGCCAGTGAAGCCGAAGTCCTGGGTGGTGCCCGAGACGTTCGTCGTGTCGGTGATCAGGCGCACGCAGGGCGTGTAGGCGATGTTCGGCGTCTGCTCCCAGTCGATGAAGAACTCGAGCGTCAGCGGGCCGACACCTGCATCACCGAACCCGGGCCAGTCATACGTGAGCGTCGAAGGGGTCGAAGGGGTTGCCGCGTTGTCGCTGTTGACCCGGAAGCCGCTGGACGTGATCGTGCCGCCCGACTGCGTCGGCGGGCCGTTCAGGAAGCCGCTCTCGTCGGTAGCGTCACCGCCCGCGAATCGCGACTGCAGCACCGTGAGAGAAAAGGTCTCGGCGCCCAGCTCGCCGATCTCGCACTTCTCCGGCAGCCACGGATCATCGTTCCAGCCCGCCAGGGTGCGCTGCACCTTGAAGGCGAAGGGCTTGATGTACGGGCTGTTCGACCCGATCAATCCATCGTAGGCCAGCGAGAAAACGCCGCGGAAGGCAGGCGATGGGGACGGCAGCAGCGCAGCCACGGCGCCCGGAAGGGTCTGCGTGTCGGCGCCGAACATGGCCACCGCGTCGCCCGCGATCCCGCCCTCGCGCTCGTCGCCGCCAAACAGCTGCGGGGCCTGGACACGGAAGCTGGCGTTGTCGGTCTTGCCGCCCTGCCAGGCGATGCGCTCGCCGACGATGATGCTGCGCAGGCGGTCGATGGGGCCTTGGCAGATGCCGAAGTGAAGGCCCATCTTGTAGCGGTATCCCGCGACTTGCTTACCCATGGCCTGCCCTTTCGGCTCTGGCGTTCGCCGCCGCGCGCTGCGCCATCGCGTCGCCGGTCTGCTCGATCACGCTGGCCGGCAGGCCCCCGCGCAGGAAGGCGCGGAAGTCCAGGCCGTGCCGACGGAAGAAGGTGCGCAGACCAGACGCGCAGTAGCGCACGTCGCCAGCGGCGCAGTGGCGAACCATGACGAGCGGATCGTCGTCGCTCACTTCTTGCCTACTTCCTTGGTGATCTCTTCGGTGCCGAGCTTCCCGTACCAGATGACATTGGGCCCGGTCACGGTGACGGTGCCGAACGCGACCGGGATCTCGCGTCCCTGCTCCGCGGTCGGGATGTCGAAGTCCTCGATGCTGGCCGGCTTCGGTGAAGGCGGCTTCGGGGCCAGCGCATAGGAGACCAGCGCCGCGACGATGAGAAGGTAGAAGGCGGTCCAGGGATCCATGACGTGCCTCGTCGGTGGTGGGGTGGGTCAGGTGGTGGGTCAGTAGACCGGCGTGCCGTTGAACGGGTTCTTCAGCGGGATGAAGGGGAAGCCCCCGTAGTTGTCGCCGTTGGCATAGGTGCCGATGCAGGTGGCCTGGGTGTGGTCGCAGCCCGGGCTGATCGTCACGGTCTGGCCGATGGTGATGCCCTGGAAGGCCTGGGTGATCTTCAGCACGCCGGCCGATGGCTGGGCCTCGATGAAGCGGCGCTCGATGCTGCCGTCGGGCAGCGTCCACTCGGCGAAGCCGCCTGGCCAGGGCTTGGCTGGCAGCGAGGCCACGCCGATCAGCAGGCCCGAGACGCTGGTGATGGTGGTGGTGGTGCTGTGCGTGGCCCTGACGACGTTGCACTGGCCCGGGCCCTGCAGGTACAGCACGTGCGGGCACTGCCGCTGATACTTGCGCCGCAGGCCCATGCGCCGCAGGGATGCCGACACCGGCTCGCAGTTCAGGCGCGCCGTGCTGCCCGACTGCCACTCGCAGTTGACCACCCGGCCCATCCAGCCGACCGCCACGTCAGCGTCGCCGCGGTGCACCCGGCGCACGGTCAGGGCGATGATCTCCGACGGTGGCGCCACCCGGAACAGCTCGGCGATCGGGAAGTCGCGCGCGCAGGTGATCTGCAGCGCGTTTCGCGCGCGCTCCGCGGTGGTGGTGATGGCCGAGCGCTGCAGCACCGCCGCGGTGTAGGTGTTGCCGTCGACCACGATGTCGGCATCGGCCGAGGTGTAGCGGCGCGTGATGGCGCCGGTCACGAAGGTGTAGAGCTCGACCGGCGCGCCGCCGGCCAGGCTGCGCTCGCTGGCGTCATAGGTCACGGGCGGGCCCTCCTAGAGATCATTCCGGCTGCCCCTTGTCATCAGCCGCGCTTCGGCGGTGTCCCACGTCCACCAGGCGATTTCCGCGGCGTCGGCGTCCAGGCGCACGCGATCGAGGAAGCTGATGCGCACCACGTCGGCCGGCGCGATGGCCGTGCCGAGCGTGGCGTCCAGGGTCAGCCGCTCGACGCTGGCGCTGACGACCTCGCTGTCGGTGATGCGCCGGGTGATCGACGAGCCGCTGGCCAGCTCGATGCGGATGTCGCGCCGGCCGATGTCCTGCGCCACGCGGTCGGTGTAGCCGCAGGCCTCCACGTCGATCTGCGTGGCGCCAGAGCCGGCCGAAGCCACTAGCACCAGGTCGGCGGCCCAGGACGGCAGCCAGAAGTCCACCAGGCGGCCCTGGCGGGCGTACAGCCATTGCCGGAAGGCGTGGATCTCGGCACGGCCTGAGAGCAGCCACCGGTGCGACTGCTGGCGGATCGGCCCGCCAGCCTCGTCGTCATAGAACAGCGGGCCGGTGCCGGCGTCCAGGGCCGCCAGCTTGCGCAGCAGCGTGGCGTCCACGTCCTCGGTCCAGTTCGGGCGCAGCGTGAGCACCGGCGCGCTGCGGTAGGTGGGCCCAGGGTCGGCGCCGGTGACGCCGGAGCCACCGCCGATGCACTCGAAGCGCACCCGGCCGTAGATCGTGTCGAAGTCGAAGCGCGACAGCCGGAAGTCGGCCGGCATGCGGGCGGCGCGCAGGGGCAGCACCTCGGCGCCGGCGGCCCAGCCGCTGACCAGCGGGTCGACCAGGGTGATCGACGACGACGTCATGATCTCGACCTCGCCGACCTCGAAGGCGTCCGGCCCGGTGCCGATGTACACCGCGCCGCCGACGTGGAAGTCGCGGGTGGTGGTGTCGGCCACCGCCAGCACGTCCGCGCCGCTCGAGGCGCCCACTGTCAGCTGCTGGGCGTCCATCCACACCGGCACGGCCCAGTCGCGCGCCTGGGCGTTGTGCAGCAGGTTCTCAGCCGTGCGCCGGTCGCGGCCGGTCAGCAGGAACTCGCCCTCGAAGGCGCGCCGCGGCGACCCGCGCAGCCGGATGCGCTGCTCCGAGCCGTCATAGGCCGGGATCACGTCGGTCAGCCACTCCAGGCGCTCGAGCACCTGGTCGCCCGGCCGGTACACCCAGGGGACGCAGGTAAGGCCGTCGACGACGACATCAGCGGGCATACCGGAACCTCACGCCAGCGCCTGCTTCACCGCGCCGGCGTTGCGCTGCAGCACGTTGACGATCGTGCGCTCGCCCGCCGCGCTGGCCAGATAGTCCTGCACCAGGTTCGGGTCGATCACGTTGATGATGCGAGTCCCACCGCCGCCGCCCTGCATCGCGGCCACCTCGGCGCGCGACTGCACCCGCTCGCCGGTCTGCAGGATCGCCGGGATCTCGTCAGACTTCAGGCCCAGGACTCCCGAGCCGTTATGCAGGCGCGGCGCACCAGCGAAGACCCAGGGCGAGTACTGCTTCTTCGCCCCGGCGCTCGCGCTGACCATCCCGCCGCTGTGGTACGGGGCCGCGCCGACGCCGCCGGCAAGGACGCTTGCTGGGACTCCAGAGTAGGCTTCCAGCGCTTTCAGGATGATCGTGGTGGCCAGCGCCCGGGCGGCGATCGAGGCCATCGAAGCGGCGAAGTTGCGGACGAAGTCGCGAAGCGCCTCACCAGCCGACTTGCTGCCGCTGGCCAGGTCGGTGAATAGCTGCGTTGCCGCATCGACGCCGGCATTGACTGCCGACTGCGCGAACGCCTGATTCATGTCGTCCAGGCTCTTGCGCAGCCCAACGATGGCGGCCTGCAAGCCGGTGACTGGACCCTGGCCAATCTTGGCGATCGCGTCGCTCAGGGCGTTCGCGGACTCCACGAGCGCAGGGTCTTTCAGCGTGGCGGCCAGCTGCTGCAGTTGCTCGTTCACCGGCACCAGCCGGGCCGCGGCATCGGCCTGCGCGCCCTGGTCCCGCGTGCGGCCCTCGGCCGGGGTGATGGCGCCGGTGTCCACCAGCCGGGCGATCTGTTCCCGGCGCCGCTCGAGGTCGGCGATCAGGCTGTCGGCCTGGCGCTTGATCTCGTCGAAGCGGGCGCGCGACCTGTCGGTGTCGATCAGCGTCTCGATCAGCGCGACGATCTCGGTCTTGCCCTCGGTGCGCAGCCGCTGCAGCAGGTCGCGGAATTTCAGCTGCGCGCGCGACACCGCCGCGCCCTCGAGCTGCCCGGTGTTCTCCAGCGCCTGGGCCTGCAGCTCGGCGATCTGGTCCTGCAGCTCCTTCTCGGCCATGTAGCGGCCGCGGCCAGCATCGCGCTGCACGTCGGCCTTCTTCGCTTCCAGCAATGCGATCTTCGTGGCCGCATCGCGCTGGCCGTTCTCGTCGGCCTTCTGCAGCCGGCTCTGCTTCACGCGCTCGGCCGCGATCTCGGCATCGATCGAGGCTTCCTGCAACCGCTGGCGCTCGCGGTAGTAGTCGGACAGGCTGACCAGGCCGTCCTTGTAGTTGTCCTCGAGGATGCGCAGCTCGCGCTCGAGGCGGTCCTTCAGCAGGGCATTGCCGTCGGCGCCCGGCAGCTTGGGCGGGTTGCGCAGGCCGGCCACCGAACCGCCGGCGCCCTGCTGCGCGGCCTTCTGGACCTGCGAGCCAGCCTTCGCCGCCTCCTTGCCGATGCGATTGAGGTCGCGCACCGCATCGGCCACGGCGCCCTTGCCGTCGACGATCGGCTGCAGGATGTCCTGGGCCGCCTGCCGGCCGGATGACGCAACATCGTCGAGAGCGTTTGCGGCCTCAAGCAGCGATGCCGCCAGTCCGTCCTTGCCGAGCGCGGAGGCTGCGCTTGCGGCCAGACGCAGAAGCCCCTCGAACGGCGCCAGGATGGCCGTCAGGATCAGCGAGCCGATGCCGACGATCACGCCAGCAATGGTCCGGAAGCCGTCCCTGATGCCGGCCAGCAGGAAGCCAATGCCCAGCAGCGTGGCCTGGAACAGGTTCAGCTTCAGCCCGGCGTCAGCCACGCCCACGGCCAGGCTGGCGGCCGACCTGACCAGCTTGCCGAACTCGATGGCCACGAACTTGACCAGGTCGAGCAGGATGTCGATGTCGCCCCGGTTCTCGCGCACGTAGGCCGAGAAGTCGCGGGCCAGACCCACCACGCCGCGCAGCGAGTCGGCCAGCGCCGCACCGACCACGGTGGCCAGTTCCTGCGCCAGCACGACGGCATCGCGCAGGCCTTCGGTGACGCCCAGGGTCTTCGTGTCGAAGATGCCGGCGGTGGCGTCCTTCAGGCCGTTCTTCAGCTGATCGGTGAAGCCCTTGAACACCTCGCCGCGGAGCGTGTCGACGGCCTCCTGCGCGTTGGACGCGATCACCTTGAAGTTGTCGGCCGCGGCCCTGCCGGCCTCTTCGAAGGGAGCCAGCCGCTTGCTCAGCTCCTCGACCAGCTTGTTCTGGGCCTGCCAGTTCTTGACCTGCTCGTTCGAGATGCCCAGCGTCTTCGCGACCCGGCTGTTCACGTCGATCGAGCCGTCGAGGATCGACCGGATCTCCTGCGACAGCTGGTCGAAGGGCACGTTCAGTGCGCCGGCCGCCTGCGTGATCTGGATCGTCAGCGTGCGGATCTCATCCAGGTTCAGTCCGGCCGCGATGCCCGGGCCCACAGCGGTCTGGAAGGCCTCGACCAGCTGGGTGCTGGTCGCCGCGGTCTCCAGGCCGGCGATGCGCAGCTTCTGGACCTGTTCAGCGGCCAGCGCGTAGGCCACCTGCAGGCCCTTTGCGCCGTCGACGACCTGGCCCTGCGCATCCTTCAGCTTCGCCTGCGCGAAGATCAGCGAGGCGATGGCCGAGTTCGCGGCCTCGAGCTCGGCATTGAACGCCACGCCGGCGCGCGCGGCCTCGCTGAAGGTGCGCACCAGCTGCAAGCCAGCGAAGCCGGCGGCCAGAGCCTTGACCGCGAAAGCAGCACTGCGGGCCTGAGCTGCGATCGCGTCGATGCCCTTGGTGTTGCCCGCGGCGTTGGCCGCCTGTCCGGTGGCTGCGAAGTCCTTCCGCAGGCCGGCCAGCGCGCCCTTGATCTCGGCGAGGTCCGCGCCGATCTTGAATTGGAGGTCAGCTGCCACGCCGTAGCCCCTTCATGTAGGCCTTCCAGTCCTTGCCTTCGGCCTGCGACATCCGGAGCGCAATGGCGTCGCCGACTCTGCGGGCTCGTTGCTCCCGATCGGCCGCCTCGAGGAAGGCCGTGACCTGCGCGATGGTCAGGCCCTTGATCTCTTCGAACGACCAGGCGCCGGAGGCCTTCAGGCTGTGGACGGTGTCAGCCCATCCCCACTCGGCTCCGGCTGGCGCATTGCGGCCAGCGCCGGGATGAGCCTGCGGCCGAAAAAATCGGCGTTCACTTTCACGATGGGCATGGCGAGCGCCAGCAGTTCGGCCGGGTCGGATGCCTCGATCTCGGTGCGAGAAACGCCGGACCCGATCGCGACGGCCTCGATCAGCCTGTCGCCGTGGGCCGCCAGCAGGTCCAGGAACTGGCCGGGGCCGAAGTTGTCCATCGCCGCGGTCAGCGCGCCGGCCATCGGCGCAACCGCACGGGCGAACTGCGGCAGCTGGCCGACCCGCAGGGGGCGGATGCTGACCTTCTTGCCGCGGAACTCGACGACGGTCGGCTCCGGGTCGATGACGCTCAGGTCGCTCATCGCTGGGTCAGGTCTCGATGTCGACCTTGAAGTACGTCGAAACCCCGTTGCCGGTCTTCGTGGTGTCCTTCAGCAGCTTGCCGGTGCACTCGGCCACGCCGTAGTCATCGCCGATCAGCGACAAGTTCGCCAGGGCGCCGGCCTTGACGCGGTAGGCGCGCACGATGGTGCGCTTGCCGCTGCGGGCCTCGTTCAGGCCTTCGAAGAGGAGCTCGTACTCCTTGGCCGAGCTGGTCAGCGCCTCGAGGTGCTCGACCGCGGCCTTCGTGTAGCCGATGGTCCAGACCTCGCCGGCGATCGTCGCCACCGCGTAGACCATGATGCCGCCGCTGCGCACCTCGTAGTCGGTGCCGCTGACCAGGGTCGTCTTGCCGGCGCAGGTCCAGGTGACGGTGCCGTCGGTGACGGTGCCGCCGATGGTCGTCGGGTAGGTCGGGATCGACCCGCCACTGGTGCCGGCGGCCGTGGCCTTGTAGTAGAAGCCGTTCGGCGTGACCGGGGTGACGTAGGCGCCCAAGGCGTAGGCCGTGGTGTTCGCGCGCGCCGTGGCCGCGGCCTGGGACGGCACGACGGTGGGCACCGGCGACGCGGCCGGCATGTAGTTGAACGGGTAGACGGCGCCGGGGTAGACCGTGGCCGCTTCGCCGCTGACTGTGGTGCTGGCGATGCTCGAAGCCGTGCCGTACAGGGCGCGCGCCAGGTTGGCCGCGTTCAGGTCGTGCACCGAGAACGAGCACTCGACGGCGCTGATGCGCTTGACCTCGTTGTAAGTGCCGCCGCCTGACTGGGTGTAGTCCTTCAGCTCCTTGGTGTCCTCGGTGACGCCGAAGTCGAGCTTCGAGCAGTTGCCGACTTCGAGGAAGCCAAGCGACGCGCCGATCTCGCGGAGGGACAGCTTGCCGCTGCCGAGGTAGCTGAAATCCGCCATGGCTTGAATCTCCGGTGGTTAGGGCTGGCCCTTGAAGGTGGCCGCGTTGGTGAAGGCCAGGGGCAAATGAGCGTAGCCCGCACTGTATTCAGGGCCCGGCGCATCTGACAGGTGCAAATACTTGCCGCCGCCCAGGTGGAAGCCCAGCAGCGCCTGCAGCACCAGCAAGGCGATCTCGCCGGCTTCGTCGCGTGCCGCAGTGCTGTCGCCCTGGCCCTTGGCCGACTTGGCGGCGATGACGACGAACCACTCCTGAACGACCTGCTGCACGGTTCCGGGCTGGATCTTCGGGCCGACTCTGAAGCCGTCATAGATGACCCACACGGCCGGCGCCTTCTGGCGCAGCTCCGGCACGCGCTCGAGTTCGTGCAGCGTGTCGACGTGCACCTCGGTCGGCAACACCGCCCTCAGCCGGTCGATGATCTTCTGCTCGATGTCGTGGAACATGGCTCAGGCCTCTGCCTTGTCGGTCGCGTGCTGCAGGTAGCTCTTGATCGAGCGGATCACCAGCAGCGCCCAGTCGGGCGGCAGAGCCACCTCGGTTGCGCCGCGCCGCAGCGGCATGTAGGGGCGCGCCGGGATGGTCACCTTCTTGGCGAAGATCAACTTGCCGTTCGGGCCCGGGAACACCAGGCGCGGCTTGTTCTTCGGCACGATCGTGGCGCCGAACTGGTGGACCGGCGCGTAGATCAGGTTCGTGCCCACCGTCACGCCGGTGGCGTCGACCTTCGACACGATCGAGCGGTTCAGCCGGCCGGTGTCGCGCAGCGGCTGGCCCTTGCGGAACTTCAGCGCCTGCCAGGGGTTGCCCCACGGGTCGATGCCCAGCTTGAAGCACAGGCGGATGCGGTTGACCAGCACCCGGCCGACCGTCGCGTAGACCGGCTGCGGGTTGTCGATCGCCGACTGCAGCAGCTTCAGCTTGGCCGTGGCCTTGCTGTCGTCGATGCGGAAGACGATCTTGCCCACGGTCAGAAGTCCTCGAGCGTGGTGGCCGTGAAGATCCGCTCGTCGGCGAAGCCCTCGGACTCGAAGCCGCCGGTCGATGGTGTGCCGTCAACGCCGGGCGGCAGGGCCAGCTTGCCGGCTGCCAGGTCGCGCAGCTGCTGCAGTGCATCCTCGTAGCGCCGGCGCACCTCCTCGGGCGCAGCTTCGTCCCACAGCCGGTAGCGCGTGATGTCCAGGGCCCAGCCCTTGACCACGTCCGGCACGGTCAGCAGCGGCAGCGTGTACCGCGCGCCGATGTAGCCGGACGCGAGGCTCGATGCGGCCTGCTCGGTCTTCTCGAAGTCGGCGCCCTGGCCGAGAAGGTCGGCCAGCTCGTCCTGCCCGAAGGCCTGCTCGAAGTCTTTCTTCGTGACGTACATGATGGGCTTGCTCCGTCAGGCTGGCGCCGGTCCAGGGCGCCGGCGGATGGGCAGAATCGCGTCGATGAGCGGCCGATCGGCGCCGACGTTGGCCCAGCACCGCAGCGCGTACTCGACCTCGTCGACGCCGCCGGTGATGCGCTGGTAGACCTTCGATCCGATGATGGCCGGCGAGCCCAGGCGGATGGCCTCGGGCGTGGCGTCCGCGCCCTCGAGCACCTCGATCTCGATCACCGGCGATACGGGAACGCCCAGCAGCGTGAAGTCGAACTCGACCGTCACGTCCTCGCCCGGGTCCTTGGTGTCGAATCTCGTGGTCATGATGCCCTTCGTCGTGGCAGCGTGCGGCCGTCGGCGCCGATGCGCGCGGTGAACTCAGGGGCCTTGCGCGCGGCTCTGAAGCCGGGCGTGCTGGCCAGCGTCGGCCCGTAGGCGCCGCCAGCGATCAGGGTCACCGTGGCGGTCATCGTCGCGCCAGATGCGGTGGCGCCGGCGTTGCCCGTCGCCGAGCCGGCGATGAACAGGGCCGCGGCCTGGATCACCTGGCCCGAGGCGGTGGCGTCGTTGGCTGCGGATGCCGAGCCGGCGATCAGGCTGACGCCGGCGGTCAGCGTGGCGCCTGCCGCGGTCGCATTGACCTGTCCGGTGGCTGCACCTGCAATGAGCGAGGTGGTGGCGGTGACCGTTGCGCCTGCGGCCGTGCCGGCGTTGCCGCCCGACGCAGAGCCTGCGATCAGGCTGGTGGTGGCCGTGAGCGTCTGGCCCGAGGCCGTGGCATTGACCTGGCCGGTGGCGCTGCCGGGCACCAGGCTTGCGGTCGCGGTGAGCGTCTGCCCGCTGGCGGTCGCGTTGGTCTCTCCGGTGGCAGAGCCAGGGACAAGGCTCGCGGTTGCCGTGAGAGTCTGGCCGCCTGCCGTGGCGTTGACTTCGCCTGTCGCTGAGCCAGTGATCAGGGACGCCGTGGCAGTGAGCGTCTGGCCTGTGGCGGTCGCCCCACTCCCCGCCGACACCGGCACCAGCCGATACTTCTGCGGAACCGGGAAAGATCGACCGAAGCGCGCCATGTCAGTACCTGCTGGCGCGGTTCACAGCCTGGCGGGCGTACAACGAGCGCGGCAGCGCACCGGCCGCGCCAGCGTTGTCTGTAATGCTGAAGGTGTCTACCGTGTTGGACGTTCCAAACCCGTAGAGCATGACGCCGTGCTTAGTGTTTGCGCTACCGGCACTGTCGGTAACTGGTCCGATCCTCAGCGTCCCATTCAGATATGCGCCGATTGAATTCGATGCGTTGACGGTGAGTTTTAACGTGTCCCCGTCTACGACAGCGCCAGAATAAGTAGACCCAATTTGCGTGAAAGTGCCTGCAACACGCTTCCATAGGACGATGTCGTTTTCAAAGTCGCGTGCTTGCAAGAACAGTAAGTTGCTGTTGTCCGCCACTCTTGCAGCAATACCGCCGTTCGTCAGCAGCGGCATTGTCACCTGCACATCTACTACAGCGGAACTTGCCTCCAGATACGCTGCTTGAAATACCTCGTTCGTTGCAACCTTATATCCCGCGTTGCTTGTTATCCCCCAAGTACCGGCCGCGGCGACCCAATCTGACCCGCCATCGCTCGGTGTCCCGAGCGCCGTGGTTGAATCGGCTCTATTGAAATTGTCGCTGCGGCTTGACACAGATTAGGACTCGCTCAAGTCAAAGTCATCTGCATTGAATGCCGGGTTGTTGCGGCGACCGTAAGCGTTAATGACCTCTCGGAAGTCGTCGGCGCCGTTCCATACTGCATCAGTCTCTTGCGAACTGAAGCCCAATGCGACCGCGCCTGCCTTTGCGCGATTCTTCGACAGCGCGCTGATTGCAGACGCCTTGATGTCCAGCGCTACCAGTGGCATCTCAGCCATTTCTGCGTCGTTGACAAACGCGCCGTGGTTCCGGCTTGCCAGCAGCACCAGCAAGGCTTTCTGGGTGGGGATGCCCGTTGAAGGGTCAACGGCAATCTCGCCGCCTGCATACTCGACGTTCGGGATCTCCTGCACGCGGTGCCGGTACACAACGCCCATGCCAGGAATCTCAACAGCCTTGATTTTGCTCAGGTAATAGCGCTTCATGTCTCAGACCTCCACCCGCATCCAGCAGTAGGCGTTCACCGCTGCCGGTGCGTGCACGCGGATGCGGGCGAACTTGGCCACCTGAATGCGTGGCTCGTCACCCAGCGGGAACTGTTTGAAGTACCCGCCAGCCGGGGACACGAGCTGTAGGTCGAACGGACGGGTCGCCGTGATCGAGCCCTCGGACGTTGACGTGTAGCCGGTGGCTGCCGTACCGACCTGAATCAAGTTAGTGGTCGGGTCGCCGCACGCCAGCGCATCAGCGTCGAGCTTGACCAGGTCGTTCGCCACCGACGCCGTAACAGTGGCGGCCACGTCGGTCTCGATCAGCTCCACCTTGATCTTCGCGGCGTCTGCAGCGCCGTCGAACGAAATGCCCCATTCCTTGATCTTGGCCACCAGCGTGGCGCTGGCCTTGAACTGAAGAAGGGTCTTGATGGACGTGCCGGTGGTGACGCTGGCGAGTGCAGCCGTGGTCGGCATCGGGCCGTTGAAGATGAGGAATTGGGCCATCGTTTACTCCAGCGCCGGGCGGTCTAGGGTGTGGGTGCGTGGTGGGGCTTGAAACCTGCGGCGGTTCGCCGCAGGCGATGCTCAGCCGCCCGGATCGACAGGAGGCGCCGGCATCGCGTCCAATGCCGTCTGCACGCCGGCCTGTGCGGCATCGAGGTCCGTCGCGGCAGCCGCGAGCTGCGCGTCGAGCTCCGCGTTCGCCGACTGCAGCTGCGCCAGCTCGGCCTGGGCCGCGGCCAGGGCGGCATTGGCGCTGGCAACGGCCGCCATCAGCGGCGTCACGACGCCGACCAGCTGCGTGATCGCAGCGACGACGGCGGCGTTCTGTTCCTTGGTCTCGCGCACTTCGCGCAGCAGGTCTTCGGTGGCTTGGGTCATGATGGCCTTCAGGGTTTGGAAGTCCGCGGAAAGGGTTGAGAGCTGCGCGGCCAGCTTCGTGACGTCGTTGATCTCGACGATGAAGATGTTCATCAGGCGGTGCCTTTGGCTGCGGTGCTGCGGCCCTCGGGGTTCAGGGCGCCGAAGCCCGAGGCCTCGTCGCGCATGCGGTCCAGTTGGTCGTTGGCGACGCCGCCGAGAATCCTGACCGCCTCTTGCAGTTCGGTGATGCGCGTGAGCAGGCGGTTCATCGTCAGCACGAGTTGATCGCGCTCCTCCTGGCCGCGCTTGACCAGCTTCTG
>ERZ650310.322-NODE-322-length-14632-cov-5.375249_pt1 | contig 14632 bp, 18 predicted proteins | sample MGYA00376246_ERZ650310 | MGnify/ENA primary metagenome ERZ650310 (study PRJEB26733, sample SAMN07839286) | wastewater metagenome | biome: small river; feature: stream; material: water | place: USA: North Carolina | collected 2016-03-01 ...
ATCATATTAATTAATTAATATTAAAATTTAGAATCCCCGCGACTTTTAGTTGTGGGGATTTTTGTTTACATAAAAAAAATAATTGTATTATATAAAGAACCTTTTTTAACTTATTAATAAAATCCTATTTTTCTACGTTTTTTAATATTTTTTTTGTACTTTTACAATAGTTATATAAAAAAAACACAATTATTATGATACAATTAGGATTAATCTTATTTCTTATGTGTGGCTCGTTAGGTGCTACAATTTCTAAAATGACAACCGAATATGGTGTTAAAAGACAAAGACAACATACACAACCATTACAGGTTGATAAGGAGGTAATGTCTTAAAGCATCATCCTCGAACCAATGAGGAAATTACTAAGTATAGGTGCTTCCGGTGCGGTTGAAGTGTTAATTTTGTAATTGAAACTAAAACCAAATCTTTTACTTATTTTAAAATCTAAAGAACTACCTGCCAATATACCAACAGTGTTACCATAAGTAACTTCACCTGTTTTAGTATTAACACCCATACCGGGCGGAATTACAAATAACTGTGGTGACAATGTTAATTTTTTACTTTGTTGATATGGTTTAGTCCAAAATACAACAGAAGAATTACTCAAACTAACATCAAATCCACCTTCAGGGTTCTGTAATAATAATGTAACAATACCAACATTATAACCATAAGTCCCAAATTTAGGGTTTGGCATAATTTTAGTAAAACCACCCAAAGCCATTAAACTACCCGATAAATAAGCTGTGGTTAATGAATATGAATTAATAGAGGTTAATGACCCTTTATCATTTAAATTCATTTTAGTTATGCCACCACTCAATGCAAATTGTTTTAAATTACTCCAAGTCATTGAATTTAAAGAATAACTTTTATCTCCCATTAATGAAGAACGACTTATACCTATCGACAAAATTACGGACCATTGGTCACTTGATGTCTGTGCGGTTGTTAAATCAGAAGCTATTAATAATGGATTTATTGGAGCTTGTTTCGATTCTTTTTTCTTCTCTTCTTTCTTAGATTCTTTTTTCTCCTCTTTCTTTTCTTCCTTTTTAGATTCTGATTTAGATTCTTCTTTCTTTTCCTCAGATTTACTTTCAGACTTTGATTCTGATTTACTTTCTGATTTTGTTTCAGCTTTAGTTTCTGATTTTGTTTCAGATGATGAACTACTATTATTTGATGACGATGAGCTTGATGCGGGTGCTGATGAACTATTTGCCGCCGGTGCAGGTGGTGGGGTTGCTGCAGAACTTGCCGCAGAACTTGCCGAACTACTTGCGGCGGACGATGCGGAAGAGCTTGCTGCCGAACTCGCCGCTGTTGATGCTGCGCTACTTGCTGCTGACGATGCGGCACTACTTGCCGCTTGTGATGCCGCAGCACTCGCAGCTTGGGTTGCTGCCTGTTGAGCGGCCGCAGCTACTGCCTGATTAACTGTTTGTTGAACTGTTTGCTGTACAACTTGATTTGTTGGACAACCGACTGTTGAGTATGTAATATATACCGATTGTAGCCATACCTGCATGGCACCGCTCGTCACCTCTGCAGGCGTGAAAATTCTCATTTGGTCATAGAATGACACATAAGCATTTCCATTAACGTAAGTTGTTGTGGCTATTTTTAATTCTCCGCTACACTTATCAACAAATGTTTGTGTGAATGTTTGTCCATTAGCTTTGGAAGCTAGACAAAATATGAATAACACACTTAAAAAAATTCTTAACTTTTTCAATCATTAATATATTACCTTATCTATGTTATTGATAATGGTATTATTCAACTCTTCATTAAAAAAATGAGTGTATATCATAACACCATCAAAAATTAACGCACATAAAATGAATGTTAATGTTGCACTCGTCAATACTTTATATAATTTTTCCATAGTTTTATTTTGTAAAAATACCCTTCTTAATCATTCTGTCTAAAATTCTTGCACATGCAATATCAAGTGCTTTCTTTGTAGAAATTGAAATTGTAGATTGATTAAATTTAACAGGGTCAACAGTTGCGTCAGATAATAATGTTAATTCTCTAACGGTTTTAGCTTCACCTAATCCCGACGCTCCAAATACGACACCGGTTTCTGCATCTGTAAATCTAACTTGTAGACCCAAACGAGTAACCATCATATTCTTAACACCATCTTTTAAATTGATAGTCTCATCTTCACTTACAGAATAATCATAACATTCAATTGTTACAAAATATTTTGCCAAGTTAATTTTACCTCTACCATCTAATTTGTTTTCCGATATACCTGCGGCAGATGCTTGGAATTGTTTTACCATACGATTCTTAATTTCCGTTTTATCTTCGGTAAATTTAAAACGATTAAGATTCTCCAAATATTCCATTGAAATATTGGCAACACCAAGACCAACTCTTTTTTCCTTTAATTCGGGATACATTTCATACATCTCATCAGAGATACCACATTTTAATATTTGGATTGGGATTTGTGGACCCTCATAATCCATGTATTTTGAAATATCAATCGCAGTCTCAAAAGATGCTTTATATTGTTCTGTTTTTGTGGAACCTACCGTTTGAGAATATAACGATATTTGCACTAAGAGTATAGCTATAAGCGTAAAAATAAACTTCTTCATATTTTTTTAATTTTTAAAACCATTTACGTGGGTCCATTTTTTTACCCACTTTTTCTAATTCCTTACCGGCTTTTTTACCCGTATCAACAATTGCATTACCCGTCTTTTTAGCGGCATCGTCCAATGCTTTCTGAGCAGCGGCTGCCTGTTCTTTAGCTACTCTTTCCGTTTCTTTTGCGGCATCATCTAATGCTTTTTTAGCTGCTGCAGCTTGTTCCTTTGCAATCCTATCAGCTTCTCTTGCCGCATTTTCAGCTTCTTCAGCCGCTTGTTTTGCAAGTTTTTCACTTTCCTCATACGCATCAACTGCCGCTTCTTGTATTGGTTTAGTATCAACACTAACACTCAAGTCAATTTCAACACCGGCAATTAATGCCACTTCACCACTAATACCCACAGTAGCGACACCATCTTCCATAGTTGCTCCACCTTCAATTTCACCACCAACTTGAGCACCTACGCTAACTTCAGCACCAACGCTTCCACCGTTTCCACTTTCATCATAAGCACCTGTCGAACCACCGGCACCTACACTAACACCCGCAATTGCTCCTGCGTGTGCGCTAGCGCCATCCTCACCAATTTGTGCGGTTGCACCCGCATAAGCTTCTGCCTCAGCACCAACGTGTCCTTCTTGGGTGATTGTTACATCACCAACTTCAACACTTACACTTGTACCGGCTTCAACACTTGCACTTGCTTCCACTTCTGCGGTAACACTTGCATTATGCCCATCCCATCCTGCGCTTGCATTTGCAGATGCTTCTGCTTCCGCACTTACATGAGCTTCAGCTTCAATATCTACACCACCAATTGTTGTTTCGGCACTAACACCTATTTCTGCACTAACACCCACTTCTGCGCTTGCCGCAACTGATGTGTCAGTAACCTCAACACCCGCACTTGCGTGTGCTTCAGCACTTGCTTCTGCAGTTACAGTTATACCCTCAATTTCAGTACTTACTGAAACTTCACCCTCAACACCTATGGTTTCTTGAGGTTCTGCGGTTATTTGACCACCACCGGTTTCAAAACCAATTTCTGGTCCATTATCTTCAATTTCTTCTTCAGACATATTAACAATTTGTTTTATTAATAAATATCAAAAAAGGGAGAATAAATCTCCCTTCTTTTTAACCCTCCATTTCGTCCTCTTTCTTTTTGTGTGAGAACTTGTCGACGGTATCGGCACCCATCCCAATGCCAGTTATCAACATCACCGCATTCACCAATTCAGGTGACGGTGCAAAGTCTGCGTGTGAGAATGAATTTAACATCATAGTGATACATAAAAATAATGCACCAATAAATGCAATTACAGGTTTTACAGAGATAGCACCTCTTTCATCCTTAAACAATTCGATTAACCATTCTTTAAATTTCATAATATTTGTGTTTTGTGTTTGTTTATTATTATCCTTCCATGTCTGTGGTATCGATATCTTTTATCTTACCACAAATTAGACATTCTTCATCTCCGTCACCATCTGAGTCGCCCCATACGTGTTGACAATTACGGTGGTCAAAATATTCGTCAATTACACCATCACCATCGATATCGTAACCGTCCATTGTACCGTCACCATCCTCATCAATCTCAACTTTAGTTACAGGTTTGGGTTCTGCACTTGGTTGTGGATTATTAATTGATTGTGTAAATGATTCAGGAACTATTGGACTATAACTTGGTTTACTTTCACCATCTTTATCATTGGTATTTGAAAGTGATACGCCGTCTTCTTCGTCCATCTTCTGAACTAACATTTTATCCTTATCTGTATCTGAGAACCAATAGTCTACAATCTTACCATACGAACCAATAAATGCTCCAAGTAATAATAATAGTAATTCTTTCCAAGACTCATTAATTTCTGCTTTAAATACAATTGCTCCACCGATACCAAATACCGTACCCATAAAGGTCAATAACACAATAAGTGTCATGTTCCATCTACGAGTCATCATCTGGTTTAGAAGGTCTCTAAATCCCGTGTTTTCTTGCTGTGCCATATATTATCTTTTTATAAAATTACCACTTAGGTGCTTCTTCCTTAAACTCATCACCTTCCTTTTTCTTAGGTTTTGGTGCCGGTGCTTGAGTAGGCGCCGCTTGTCCACTTCCACCACCTTTGTTGATGATTACAGTTTTACCCGCAGCTTGTTGTTGTGCTTGATTTTGAGTAATGTTTATTACAGGTGCTGCCGCAGGTGCCGCTGCCGGTTGGTCACCACCACCGAACATCTGAGAACCTAACCAAGCTCCCCCTGCCGTTACTATTGTGCCAACTGTACCGATTAATGTTTTAACTAATCCGGACATTGTTCCATCATTTGATTCTTCTGACATGATTTTTTAATTTTTAATTTAGTTTATTTTATTGAAATCCGTAATACCTAATCTTGCTCCACTTGCATCGTACAAGGCAATTCTATAAGCTGAAGATGGTAAAGCAGATGTGTATACTGTTAAAATATTATCACCAACCTTTAAATCAACCTCTTCTTTAGAAACTACTCTATTTGAAATGTCAGTGATTTTGATTGTTGCTTTACCAGCGTTTTCAATCTTAACATTCATTGACACCTCCTTAGTTACAAACGGGTTTGATACCTTAATACCAACCTTATCTGTAATTTTTAATGTTTCATTTACCGATTGTTCCATTGGTAAAATATCATCAACTTTATTACATCCTGTAAGAAATAGCACTCCGAATACTACTATAAATACCTTTTTCATTTTTTTTGTGTTTGTTTTATTTAATTATTATTTGTGTTTTGTTTATTTGATTACTGTTTTCATCGGCAAGTACCATATATAAATATCCCTTGGGTAGTGATTTGGTGTATATATTTTTAACATTTTCACCTACTTGACCAATAAATTTTTCTCTACTTATTACTTGATTTGTTTCTTTTTCTATTAATGTTAAAGTGTAAATACCTTTATTGGGTAAATCAAAATGTAAAGATTGGCCATTAGTTACCACACTTTCTTTTACACTAAAAATATTATCTTTAGCCATAACATCCGGTAATATCATTTCAGGTTCACTACAACCTAATAAAAAAATAAATGGTATGTATAATATTTTTTTCATTAGTTCATATTGATTTTTAATTGTGTCCCATTTTTATTTACCGCATCGGTTACTGATATTGAAGTTAAACCTAACGTACCCTGAATACCCACCAATGGTATGAATGTTATTTTATACTCTGTCGTTTTATCTAGGGTAGTTAAACCATCCATAATAATAGAACCTATATTAACATAAGTTCCCATGTCTCTACCAAAATTTGTAGACTTTGAATTACATTCAACCTTTTCAAAATTTAAAGAAGTGTTATCATAATTCAATTGAAATTGAGTACCGACAACACTTTGTTGTAAAGGGTCCAATGTTATTGTAACTACAACCTTGCCACCTACATTTTCACTAACCATTGAAGCATTTATTGTATTTGATTCTAATACCGTCCTATTCATCATACCAACACTATTACCCGTAACAGCACTTTGCGCCGGTGAATGTGATAAATTCACATCCCCTTTCCAAAATACATTTATATCATAGTTGTATGAGTATGTTCTTGCAATTGGAACAATGGGCGCATACGTATCTCGAGTATTATTAAATGTACTCCAATTTGTTTTTGTTATATTATTGTAATCGGTAACACTTAATAATTTCATCCAACAACTTAATGTATTACAATTATTTGTCAGGTTCCTTACTCCGGTTAAATGTTGTAGTAATTGATATGTGTCATTCTCATTAAATACATTATTATTGTCCACATCCGCATTCATATATTGAATACCCGACGTAAATTCATAACCTCCAAGACCACTTAATCCTTTGTTAGAAAGTTCCTTAAACGCAAGATAAACATCACTCACAGTCACTATTTGATTTGTTAATGTTGTTAATGCTGCTGTTGGATACGATTGGAAAATAAATCCCATATTTGTTTTTGTGGTGTCAAAATCCGCACTCATGTCAACTTTACCTAAACCACTTAACGGTTTTGCTGCGGTTGATATATTTGTCCAAATATTGGGATTTGTAAAATATGCCATCTTACCTGAAAATGAAGTTTTATCAACAGCACCTGTGAAATTAAAGGTAAAGTTTGCACTTAATACAGCACCATTCGTATGCGATGTACTATTTGTATAAAATTCTGTAAATGTTTGGTCATCAGGATTACTCCATGTACCATATTCAATTATATAGGGATTACCCCAATTGTTTGATAAATCATTCCACGTTGACGCGCCACTCCAATTGGTTACCGCATAATCCTCACTATGATTACTACCATTTGGTTCACCACCGGCCCAGTTATTATATACACCTGCAATATTTCCTGCAAGTTGTCCATTTGAAGTTTTCATTACAGTTCCCTTTTCAGGTCCCGCATCAATTACCCAAGTTCCATCTACAACTTCGTCTGTTGCAGCAAACCATATATTAGCTTGTGGTACATTGGCGAATATAAATGCATTTTCAGATGCTGATGTTATTGTCACCAAATAACCTGTTTGTCCTTTAAATGTTGTAGTTAATGAAGCCGCTCTTGCTGCGGTATAAGTTGTACCAACAGTTACCGGTTTATAAAAGTGTCCATTTACACCATTATAATAATATCCTGTTGGATTTATTGTTGCTGCAACTGAAATCTTTATGGTACCCTTTATTGAACCTGTATTAATTTTTAATGAAGCTAATGCGGCATTGATATTTGCCATCGTTCCGGTGACCACCAGACGAGTTTTAGTACCCGTTAAGGTAAATCCACTTGCCGCAGTTAATCCGGTCGTTGTATTGAGATTAAATGTAGTACCGGTTGGAAATGTAACCAAACTAATTGACGTAAGTAAAACATCAGTAGAAACAAATCCACTCAATACAAACCCACTTGCATCTTGTCCACTCGTACTAACAGTAAACGATTTAGCACTTGGTGCAGTAACCGTTTGACTAAAAGAAACGAATGAAACTAATAGTAGTAGTGACGCTAATAATCTTTTCATTCGTTTTTTAGTTTTTATTCAACAATTAAATCTATTTTATTACCTTTCGCATCTACCGCATCAGATAATTCAGTATAAAATAATCCCGATGTATTTGTTAATGGTACTTTTGGAGTAAACACTAACTTATATGGTGTACCGGTCTTAATTCTTGCTGTTTTCAATTGGTCAATTGAACCAAATGTTAATCTACCGTCTTTATTCGTTGAGAAATTAGTTACAGTAGAACCAGCATCAAATACTACATTATCTAATGTTAATTTAGATTCGTCATATTTCATAATTACTTGTAAACCGGCTAAATCTGCTTTTGATAGATTTGTAGTTAATATAACTTTACCACCTTCAATTTTAGATGATACACTTAAAGTTGCTTGTTCTAATACTGCATTAGCATAAGATGCGGGTGCAACAGTTCTATTCATCATACCTGTTGATTGAACACTAGCATTACCCGTACTTTGAGATGCTACCGCTGAAGGTGCCGATGAATGTGAGAAGTCTAAGTCACCGCCATAAGCATATGCAAAATCTTCAGTTTGACTTGCTGTTGCCAATGTTACAACATAGTCATTAATTGTACCTGCGTTAAATCCCGCTTTCTTACCTGAAACAAATTTAATAGATGTTGCTGTAGATGATGGTATCATTGCGTTTGCTGAAACATCAATTCCCATTACACTTGCAAATAAATAATAAGCATCGTTTTGGTCAAAGTTATTATCTGTCTTTGTAATGTTACCTACAATCTTTTCAATTGCGGGATATTGTAAGTATTGTGAATTACCATCTAATCCAACACTTGCAATTGCTAAAAATGCTTTATAAGCATCGGTAACAGTTACAATATTATTCAACCAAGTTTTTTGAAAAGCAGGTGTAATAACAACTCCAAATTTATCACCAACTTTAAATTGTGAGAATGAAGCTTTACCTTGTGCATCTAAATTAGCGATAGCCAATGGAGTTGGATTATTCGCCCAATCAATTACGTTGTTTGAATTAAGTGGCATGATTTGCACTTTTTGGTCAACAATATTTGTATGTGAAGTTGGGAATATAACTCTAACAGTAAATGCGGCCGTACCACCTTTAATTGGTTCAGGTACTGACATTTGCAAAACATTTGAACCAATAGTAGTAATTGAAGCACCTGTCGCATCAACTGCATTTGCCATGTCTAATTTATGTACGTTTTGATAGTTTACTGCATCCTTAACAATGTATTTTTGAGTTGCCAATACACCATCGATTGCAGCATCCGTTCTTTGAACTGTCAATTGACCGACATTCCAATCCATATTTGCAGAATAATTCCAAGGTGTTGATGCATATTGTGCATCTAAATCACCAATTGCAATTTGTGGGTTTTGAGTGAATATGTAATTATCCCAATTTGTAAAATAAGTTTGTGACGCAGTACCTTGAGAGAATAATGTACTATTAGGAACAAATTGTAAATGTTTGTTTGAAAACTGATATCTTAACCATAGATAACGAGGTGTTGTATTATTTTTTGTAACAGTGTATTTTACTGTTAACGTATCACCAACTTTAAATGGTGGGGTGTTAACAATAGATTGGTCAATGACTAATTGACCAAATGATGTTAAAGACATCATTATTAGTGAGAGAGATACTAAAAGTTTTTTCATAGTTTTTCTGTTAATTTGTTAATTAATGTTTGACATGTTTTTTTAATTGAAGACGAGAGTGCTTGTTGGTTTATTGTGTCACTCGCCTCACCGGTTATTATTGTTGATGTTGAAACTTCCGAACTGGATTCTTCAGCCACGTACTCTTTAATCTTCTTTCCTTCTTTGTTTTTTATAATCCCACGAATGACAACCAATGTCTCCTCAATATCTGAATGAAATACAGATACGTTACGTTTTGTCCTATTTACATCGAAGTAAAGAATCTCTGCACTTATAATAAAATCTGCAGATTCTGGATTTTCTACAATGTCCAAATTTTTGTCTTGTAGGATTTCTTGGAAAATATTTTTTACCCCGAATGCAAAATTTCGATTGCCGGTAAACTTTCCTATTTTAATTTTATTGTCAACATTTGACACGCATACAGTCTGGGCGAATGTACTAAAACCGGATATTAGTACAAAAAGTACTAGTATCAAAAAAGTGGAGAGAGGTACTTTTTTCATATTCTATAAATATGTGCGAAATCATTTTAAGTACATTACATTTTTATTAAATGATACTTGACGTTTAAAAATAATGAACTATATTTGCAGACATGGGAAAAAAAATATACCGGTATTATTACATTTATAAAACCACAAACCTAATAAATGGTAAGTTTTATATTGGAATGCATTGTACAGATAACCTCAACGATGGATATATTGGCAGTGGCACTCAATTAAAACGTTCGATTATAAAACACGGTAAAGAAAATTTTAAAAAAGAAATTTTAGAATTCTTACCAAATAGAGAAGAACTGATTAATAGAGAAAAAGAAATAATAAATGAAGAAATTTTAAATGACCCTAAATCAATGAACTTGCAACCCGGTGGTGGCGGTGGACTAACAACCGATGAACACAAAAGAAAATTTTTTAGAGCGGGCGGTTTAGCCACTTTACACTTATTAAAAGAATATAGAAAAAATCATTTGGACAAATTAAAAAATAATGAAGAGTACCGTGAATTTTATCTAAACAAATTAAAAGGTGGTAATAAGTATTGGGAGGGTAAACATCATAAAGAAGAATCAAAAAAGAAAATTGGTGAAGCCAACTCAATTAAACAAAAAGGAGATTTAAATTCACAATTTGGAACTTGTTGGATAACCAATGGCGTTGAAAACAAAAAAGTAAAAAAAGAAGACATAATACCTGAAGGTTGGCAACTAGGTAGAACACTATCAAAAAAAATATTTTAGATTTTTTTAATACTTTCTTGATTTTATCAATACTTATATATACATTTGTAAAAAAACAATAATACATTCAATGAAACGCTTTACACATATCACGTTTACTACATTCGCAACCAAATGGTGCGCGATGGGTGAGATTCGTATGTCTCGAGGTTTCAATTGTAATATAGGATAGTAAAAAAATTTACGTTAATATAATATAAGAACCTCGGGACGAAATCTCGAGGTTTTTTTTTATGGGCCGGATGTCAATGGCAGACCACCTGATTTGCAATCAGAGTGAAAGGGTTCGATTCCCTACGTGTCCACAGTATTAGTTCTTTGAAATCGTGGGTAAAATTGTCTATGTGGCGCAACGGTTAGCGCTCCGACCTGATACGTCGGCGGTTGGTGGTTCGAATCCATCCATAGACACATTTGGAGACGTAGCTCAGTTGGTAGAGCACCGGCCTGAAGAGTCGGGTGTCGGTGGTTCGAATCCACCCGTCTCCACATTTTGACCTCTTAGCTCAGTTGGTTAGAGCACCTCACTTTTAATGAGGGAGTCCCGCGTTCGAGTCGCGGAGGGGTCACAATACGAATCAACCTCGGTCCAGACGAGAAAACATGGTGGTTTGAATCCACTCCGAGGTCAATGTTCGTATTATCCACTTCCTTGGTGCAATGGTAGCATACCGGTCTCCAAAACCGTTGATTGCAGTTCGAGTCTGTAAGGGAGTGCTAAATTTTAAAATTATGAAAAAAGAATTCGACATGTATTAGTTAATCTAATACAAAATGAAAAACAAAGAAGAAAGAGTAAAACGTATGAGAACAGAATGGAATTATTGTTTCATTTGTTCAAAGAGATGTGGTAGTTGGTTCTACGATTGTTCACCGTCTAAAATATGGGGTAGACATGGAAATGGTAAACCAATTTATTCACATAAACACAGAGAGTTTAGAAGTTGGAAACATAACCGTAAAACTCAATGGAAGTAAAGTTGGTTCTATGGTGTAATGGATAGCACCTGACACTACGGATGTCAAAGTTGGAGTTCGAGTCTCTATGGAACTACATTAGGTGGATTGGCTGAGTGGTCAAAAGCAACGGTCTGCAAAACCGTACAATCATTGGTTCAAATCCAATATTCACCTCGGTGACTGTCGTCTAATGGTAGGACAAATGTTTGTGGTGCATTCAATAAGAGTTCGATTCTCTTCAGTCACACCATATATTGCGGGGAGGAGGGTTCCCAACCAGTCTCATAAGCTGTGTTTTCCGGTTTCGACTACCGGCCCCGCAACAAAATATTTTAGATTATTTTTAGATATATTTTTTTATTTAAAAATCTTCCATTATATTTGTCATAAGATAATGGTTTTCACCATTCAACGGATGTCGACAATCCAGAGTGGAACCTGAAAACATAACCCTCTGCCGAGCGCTCATAAAACTGAAGAAGCAGTCAAGAATGGAACGAAACGGGTATTCCATCATTATCTTACAGGCTCCCTTAGCTCAGTTGGCCGGAGCGCCTCACTTGTAATGAGGATGTCGGCGGTTCGAATCCGTCAGGGAGCTCAACAAGGTTCTATAATTGTTTAGGTCGCCCCTTAAACAATGAGTGGGTTAATGATGGTTTAGTATTACTACCCGATATTCTAGATGAAGCGTGGTAAGTGATTAAACAAGTAATTAACGAGATGGGTTCGATTCCCATTAGAGCCTCAAAACATAGGATTAATTACCCTATGTATGTCAGGTTCGAAACTGACGATTGATTATGGTGTATGGTGCACGGCAGAAGGTAATACGGACGCAGGATTAAGGTTCAATTCCTTTCTAATCAGCAACAAGTGACGACTGTGGTGTAACCCCACGGTATATGAAATCCAAAATGGTCCTGTTGAAGCCGGAATAGTCATACAGGTCAGGAGAGAGTTACTATAAGTCGGGAGTAATTAACCAATTGACGAAAATGTAACCACCAAGAAATTGGTCATGATGTACAAGGGTACAATAAACTTGTTAATTTGTTAATTTAAGTTCTGGTGGTTTTTATTAAATAATTTTGTTTTACTTAAACAACTTTAGTTATAAATTAGTTGAAGAATTGTAGCCACCAACATAGAAATTAGATTAACAAAGTTTAATTACGTGCGGTGTGTCGTATAACTAATGCAGTCCCCTAATAGGGATTAATGTAAGATTAAGATTCTTATGACACCAAACGTGATTGAATTATTAACCGCCCCTATCGACAAGCGGTTAAGTCACGTCCCTTTCACGGATGAGTCACGGGTTCGATTCCCGTTGGGGGTACCACAAATTAATTATTATGCTAGAACAAATATTGGAGTACTTTGAGGAAGAAGAATTTCTTAAAGCAGATGGATTTGATGATGCCATTATTGGTGTTGATGAAAAGTCGATGCGACTTATTTACTCAGTAACTAAATGTCTTGAGATATTAATAGTTAATGATGAAATGTCAGTAGAAGAAGCTATTGAGTATTTTGACTTTAATGTCAGAGGTGCTTACATGGGCGATAAAACACCAATTTGGTGTGAAGACGGGTTTATGTAATATTTATCAATATGAAAAAAACAATCGCATTATTTATTCTTTTAATAACATTGAGTGGTTGTTTCACCTATGTTCCGTTAACGCATCGTTTTTACCCACGACAACGTAATATGAGACCTTATCACCATTTAGGTATTAATGGTTTTAGAATCCCCCAACAACGTTATCAACAACGATTACAAAGACCATTACCACAACAAAGAAAAAGATAATTTGAACAATTTCGTAATTTTATATATTTATATAGTATAAAAAAACAAAATTATGAAAAAATTATTATTTATTTTTGCGCTAGTTCTTGGTTGTACTTTTAGTTCAACTGCTCAAGAATTGTTTGGTTCCGCCACTAACAAGGGTGGAGATGGCTACCTAACAGGTGGATACATCAAAAAAGGTTGGGGAGCATATGTTGGTTTCAAATATGATGCTGACCCTATGGTTAGTACCAAAACAGGTAGTTTCGATAAAACTATGAAATTTGGTGTTATTAGAATGTTTGCAAGTGAAAGAATAATGATGGGTGTAGGTATTCAACCCGTTGACAATGCAAACAAACCTAACGTTTGGATTGGTGTTTCACCACTTAAATCACAAGGATTAAAAGTTTGGGTCATTGGTAATTTAGTAGGTTCAAATTTTACACCCGGTCTTGATGTAACTTACAAATTATCAACAATTACTTTTTAAAAATTGACTATTAAATAAAACTTTTGTATATTTGTATATACTTATTAGAAAATGAAGAATTTATTAACAACAATATCGCTTAGTTTGAACCCGTCATATAATGATAATGGGAGAGACGTGCAAACGTTAATAAGTTCGGACCAAATATTAGGATAGTAAAAAAAAACTAAAATAAAGAAACCCGAACGACTTAAAAATTTGTTCGGGTTTTTTGTTTTAAACAAACTTTTACATATATTTGTAAAACAGTTCATCACAGAGGTGGTGAAAAATGTTCTTTGACATTGTGAGAAAAAATGCTTCGGTGGGGGAATCGGTAGACCCGCAAGACTTAAAATCTTGTTTTCGTAAGAGAGTGCTGGTTCGATTCCAGTCCGAAGTACGACGGTTCCATAGCTCAATAGGATAGAGCAACAGATTTCTAATCTGTAGGTTTCAGGTTCGAGCCCTGATGGAATCACTAAAGTTTTTATCGAACTATTGACTATTTATTATAAATTAGTTATAGTTCGAATATGAAATGTTTAAAATGTAACAAAGAACATGATGGTTCTTTTGGTGGTGGTAAATTCTGTTCAAAATCTTGTGCAAATTCAAGAATAAGAACAGAAGAAACTAAGAAAAAAATAAGTAAGGGTGTTTTAAAATCCGAGTGGTGGAAAAGAATTGACTATTCACATAATTCAAATCCTAAAAAGATTGAAAAAAATAAAACAACTTGGAAAGAAAAAAGAAATTGGGAGACTGCACACGTATCGAGTATCAAAAAATGGAGATCGGAAGAGCGTCGTGTAGGGAAAGAGTGTCTT
>ERZ650310.323-NODE-323-length-14584-cov-7.600385_pt1 | contig 14584 bp, 25 predicted proteins | sample MGYA00376246_ERZ650310 | MGnify/ENA primary metagenome ERZ650310 (study PRJEB26733, sample SAMN07839286) | wastewater metagenome | biome: small river; feature: stream; material: water | place: USA: North Carolina | collected 2016-03-01 ...
GCGCATTTGGCGCCGGCGGAAACGCCACGACGACAACGGCTGGAACGGCTGGATCAACTGGTGGGTCAGCTGGCGGCTCTGGCGGTGCAGCGGCGGCCAACGCAGTGCCGTGCGGCGGCGGCGGCGGCGGAGGTGGCGCAAACACGGCAGCAGGCGGCAATGGCGCCCCCACTGTGGGCGGGCCGGGCGGCGGCGGCGCAGGCGGCGGTGTCTCAACAGCCCCGGCGGCCTTCGATGGCGGCGCTGCAGGGCGCTCCCCGGAGTACACAGCAAGCATCCCCGGCGCGACTGGCGCGGCAGCTGGAACGACCCCAACGGCTCCCAAGGGTGGGGCCGGTGCGGGCGGCGCAGGCGGTGCATCCAACGCGGCAGGCGTTGGCGGCGCAGGCGGCGCGGGCGCTCCCAATGGCGGTGGTGGCGGCGGCGGCGGTGGCTCCGGTGTTGCGGCCAACGGCGGCGCGGGCGGCGCAGGCGCGGACGGTATTGTCAGGGTGTGGATGGAGTACGAGTCGTGACCCGCGACCTCAGCCGCTGGCCCATCTATTCCCGCGAAAAGCGCGAGGCCCTGGAATACGCCATCCGGCATTTCACGACCACGCAGCCGGATATCTCGCAGGCCCTGCAAGCCGTCCTTGATGACATCAACGCGGAAACAAAACTCGCGGGAATGCGCTTCGATGAGGGCGATGGGCCGTGCGTATGACCCCCCAACACACAGACCTGATCTGCGGCCGCCCCATCGCGCGCCAACCAATCCCGCCCATTCCGAAAAACCCAGTCCAGCGGACCTGCTTTCCAAATCCCAAGAACCCGAAGGCGAAGTAGATGGCCGAAAAACTTCAAGCCCATGCAAGGTCCATCGAGCGGTATTACGCCGAAACCAACATGAACTCGCTGACGCAGGCGATCCCGGTTTCAGCCATTACGCAGATCGCTCTCGCAGCGGCGCCTGTAAACACGGGCAGCTGCTTCAGCACGTCCACGAAGCGCTTCACGCCGCCGATTGGCAAATACACGGTCAACTATGGGTTTCTGCTGTCCACTAACATGGCAGATGGCGATGAAGTCTCCATCGGTCTGAGGAAGAACGGAACCGAGGTCAGGCGCGTTACGCAAAGCGCTGCGCAGGCCGGTTTCTGCGCGGTCGATGGCACGATCAGCTTCGAGCAGACCGTGGCCACGGATTACTGGGACCTTGCCATAACTGTCGATGGCTCTGGTTCCGATCGCACGCTTGGCTCTGTCAGTTTTTCCTCGCTGAACAACTGGGCCATCTGGAGGCAGGAATAATGCAGGCTCGTCCCGGATACAGAATCAAGCGGATTGGACCGCCCGATGCCTGCCTTGAAATCGAGGTTCCTGACGTGCTGTCGAGAGCGGCAACCACGGACGCCATCTCATACCTCCTTGATCCCACTACAGCGCTCCTCCGCGAGCAGGTAGCCGACCTCCAGCGCCAGCTAGCGGAGCGCGATGCAGAGCCCCCGCCGCTGTCTCCTGATCCGGTGAAGCACATGATCCCGGATGAGATCAGGAAGCTGATGCTGGACGATGAAACGCTTCCGCAGGCGCGCCAACGGCTTTGGCCAGTACTCAACGCAGAGCTGAGCGAACTGAAGAACCAGGAGGCCCTGTTCAACAAGACGATCCCGCGCCGCGCAGAGGTCGAGCAGTTGATCAGCATTCTGGCGCGACTTGGCGAAGGCTGAAAGCCATGAACGGGGCTGGGAACAATGACCGAAGCGCTGCTGCGGGATTCGATCGAGATCAAGCGCCAGCAGGCGCGAGAGAGTGACGTCAATCGCTTCGGGGCGATGGAAACCGCAATAGCGGTTCTCAAGACCCGGTTTGAGGCAGCGGTTGAGCGGGCTGTTCAGGGCGAAGACCTCAAGGAACTCAAAAGGGAATTGGAGGCAGAGATGAACAAGCAAATCGGACACATCTGCGACCACTTCGATACACAGATGAAACAGCAGTCACGCGACTTGCTCAACGAGTTCAAGGCCGTGCTGACGACAGAGCAGCTGGCGCAGAGCAAGGCGCTGCTTGCGGCGACCGCTGACACCCGCAGGGAAATCATCCGTTACGGGATCGGCTTCGCGCTGACTGTCTTGAGCGCGCTGGTGATCTTCTGGCTGACGCGGAACGGCTAACCGGAAAAATCGAGGGCTGGGCATGGCTGCAATACCTCTTCTGACAAAGAAGGGTGAGGACGAGGAGTCCTCTCTCAAACGCTGGCTCGGCTATGCGTTCCTTGTCGTCACGATCTTCCTGATGCTCCTGAACGTATCAGGGGCGTGGATTGGCTCGAACGGAAACCTGTTCTACACTGGCTCGATTGCTGGCGCAGAACTATTCGTGGCGCTGGCGCTTGGCGCGCTGATCTACACGCGCAACAATCTGCGCTTTGGTGTCGGGATCGCGGTCTTTGCGATCGGCGTCTATATCACGCTCGAAAACGGCAAGATGGCCGTTACCCACGCCATGTCCAACGTGTTCGTGGGAACACCTGCAGAATTGCGCGAGCAGGCGCTTCTGGCCGACAAGGTCGCGGAGACGCTGGAAACCGACCAGACCGCAGCGAAGTCCGACAACAAGACCAGCCTGTCCGCGCTACGCGAGGAAATGGCGGTGCTGAATGTGGAAAGCGCGCTCATGCAGTCGCAATCCGCTGACGGCATCACCCTCGCGCAGACTGCGCTTAAGGCGCGTGGCATGTATCGCGGTCCGATCGATGGCATCCGCGAGGAACTGACCGAAGGCGCCATGGAGCTACGGGGCGAGCAGATCGCTACCCGTACAGCCATCGTACAGGCGCAGATCGATGCGCTGACAGGTATCGGCCAGAAACCGCCAACGGCCCCATCCGAAGCCCCGCTGCCTTCAACGGACACCCCAGCCGAGGCCAAGCGCAAGGAGGCCATCCTTCTTCGCAAGCACGCCATCGAGGTCGAGGAACGCACCGTCTGGATGAACATCCTTCTGGCGGGCCTTGAGGGCATCCGGTCGCTGGCCCTGTGGGTGTTCCTCATGGACGGCACCATGTCGGCGTCACGCCTTCGCAAGAGGGCCTATGAGAACCTGAAGCTGGCAGAAATCAACGTCGAGATCGCAGCCGTCAACGCCAAGATCGCATCGCTCCAGTCTCCGACCCCGGCTGTTGTGCAGCCAGCCGCTCAAGCCCCGGTTGAGCCCGAAACCATTGCGGCAGTCGAGCCAGAGGCTGTTGAAGCCACCGCTCCCGAGCCGATCGCGCCGACCGAACAGCCACAGGAGCCGGAGCCCTTGGTTCTGGATCAACCCGTGCCGCTGGAGACGCCCATTCCCGGTCGCTCTGGTGGACTCGGCGCCCAGCACATCAACCGAGCCTCAAAGCTCGAAGACGTGATCCTCGTTGACGACAACCGCGCGCGGAATGCTGACCGCGCCACAGCCAAGATGGCCGCGCAATGAGCGAGAAAGAATACTGGATCGGCATCGACTTCGGCAACGCCACGTCATGCGCGGCTGTCTGGAATGGACGCCACGCCGAAATCATCGAAATGCCGGACGGCAAGAAGTCGCTTCCGTCAGCCGTGGCGATTGTCGATGGCAAGGGCCTGCTTGGTCAGGACGCGCTTGACCAGGGCAGGGCGGCTATGCTGGCCGATGGCTCCAGCTTGAGGGATTACCTGTTCCGCTACTTCAAGCAGCGCATGGGTGAGGTCTATCACGAAGAGGCGGAATCCGGCCACCAAACGATGGCTGATCCCGAGACTGGCCTAGTCGCGTGGCGCGGACCTGACGGCTACATCTATCAGACCGTTGAACTCGCCAGCTACATCATCGAGGCGCTTCTCAAAGCGGCAGAGGCGAAACTGGGCAAGCGCCCGAACTGCGCCGTGATTACGGTCCCCGCCGAAGCGAGCGAGGCGCAGAAGGCGGCGACGATTGCAGCGGGCAAAATGGCGGGTCTTACGCGCGTCGAACTGATGCACGAGCCCACGGCTGCGGCGCTCGCCTATGGGTTCGATTTCGCCAAGCCGAGGCGGATTGCCGTCATCGATCACGGGGCGGGCACGATCGATATTTCGATCATCCAGACCGGCAAGGGCCGCAATGGTCACTCGCTGGTTGAGGTCAAGGCAACGGACGGGCGCCGGCGCGGGCTTGGCGGCATGGATTTCGATCGCCTTGTTGCGAAGTATCTGGCAAGCCGCTGGCGCACGATCTACCCGGACAGCGAGATTTCCAACGTCGCGTTTACCCGGATCATGGATCAGGCAGAAGCGGCGAAGATCCGCCTGTCGGGCCGGGATGAAACCAAGGTTCGCGTGCCGGAACTGGCAACCGATCGCAACGGCGTCAGCCTTACGATGGATGAGCCGCTGGATATCCGCATCTTCAATGAAATCGTAGTGGATCTGCGTGTCGCAATTGCATCGCTGTGCCGCCGGGCCGTCGAGAAGGCCAAGGAGAAAGACCCGAACTTCTCAGTGGCTGATATCAACGACGTGGTGCTTGTTGGCGGCATGACGCGGTGCCCTGCCGTGCGCGACGCCATCAGGAGCGTGTTCGGCAAGGAGCCCCGCAAGGACATCAACCCGGAAGAGGCGGTTGCACTCGGGGCGGCGATCGAGGCGGCCCGTCTGTCTGGTCGCATGACTGGCCTGACCGTCCGCGACATCATCAGCCAGACCTTCGCGATTGAGACGCTGAAGGACGTTCCGGCGATCATTTTCCCATCGGGCACACCGTATCCTGCAGAGCGAACTGTGACCATCCGCAATGCCAATGACGGACAGGAAGCGCTGTCGATCGCCATCTTGGAAGGGTCGCAGGCGCACGCCAGCGAATGCACGATTCTGGCGACCTATGACCATCCCGTTGACCCGCTGCCCGCCAAGGAAAACGGCATTCTTCTGAAATGCCGCCTCGATGAAGCGGGCCGCTTCTCCGCAGAGACTGAAACCTGGAAGTATGAGACAGCGGCATGATCGAGGCGCAGGAACAGCTCTACCGGCTGCTCGCCCGGTTCGAGCAGGGACCTATCAAGGTCAACGGCGTCGCGTGGCCGCGGACTCCTGAAGGCGCCGCGCTCAGGGCTTACCTTTGCCCGGCAGGGAAATGGACCATCGCATTCGGCTGCACCAAGCATCCTGACGGTACGCCGATCCGTGAGGGCGATACGATCACGCCGGACCAGGTCTATCCGTACACGGCTGCGGCGGTTGCGCGTGTCCTGAGCGATATCTCCCGCATGGTGACGCGCCCGCTGAACAAGTATCAGTTGGCCGCGCTGGGTTCGTTCGTGTTCAATCTTGGCGGCGAGAACCTGCGAACCTCTCCGCGCCTGCTTCCGGCCATCAATGCCGGACGCTGGGAAGACGCTGCCGACATCATGGGCGACTATTATCGCGCATGGGGCAAGAAGGATCACATCGAAGATGGCGTGAAGGTCCAGAAGTGGCATCGCATGGCCATGTTCGGCCTGCGTATCCGCCGGGCGGCTGAAGGCTGCGTACTTCTTGGGTTGGACTGGCCCGAAGCCTGCGACCCGGAGAATATCTCATTCCCGAAGAAAACCGAGTGGCAACCCAATTGGGCTGACAGCATCAGGACAGGCGGGCGCTATTTCGACGTGGTGCAGCCTGAAGCTACGCCTGTCTCTGTCATCCACCATCTGGCGATGTCTAACCCGCTGCCGCCGCTAGACGCCTCTCCCGTGCCCGCTGATGCGCCTGCCGCGATCCTGTTCCCCACAGAGCCCGCCCGCATCGAAGCGCCTGTAGCTAGCCTTCCTGACTCGCCAGCGGCCATTCCGCTCGACACCATCCCCACGCAGCTCCCTCTCCCCGATCCTATCGAGGACGAGCTGTTCCTAGATACTCCTGCGGCCACTGAAGAAACATCGGTGTCCAAGGGATCGCCGCCTGTGAGCGAGCCACCCAGCCCGGCGTCACAGGCGGCGGTTCCCTCTCAACCCAATTCCAGCAGCAGTAAGCTGGAGTCGCCGGCCCCGGTACCCAAAGCCCCCCAAAGCCCGCCGGGGCCGGTGAGTTCTTTGCCGCCGCTGCCCAAGCCATCGAACGTCCCGGCACCGCGGACGTTCGATCCGCCCGTGATCGCCGGGCAGGGCGGCCTGAAGCCCATGCACCCCGAGACCAAGATGCCGGATATGATCCCTTACCGGATCGACCCTAACGCTGGCGCGAAGCCTCTGGAATCCACCGAGCGATTTCTCGGCTCCGTCTTCATCCTGCTCGGCACGCTCACGCGAACGGCCATGGCGAATGGCTTCAAACTTTCCGGCGCTGGCGGCGTCATTGTCGCGTGGATTCTAACGCTGATGAAGGACCCGGTCCACTTCGCAATCTTCGTGGCGTTCGTCGCCATGGCTCTCACCGGGGCGGGCTGGCTGTTCGGCGTCTGCCTTCAGAAATTCGGCGTCAAGAAGAAGCGCAAAGGGGAGGCTGGTAGCTCCCAGCTCATGTACTGATGTTCGCACCAATCGTCACCGCGTGGACATGGTTCACCCAGAACAAATGGGCGCAATACCTGGCGCTCGGCTTCGCCATGTTTCTTGGCATCAAGGCTTGGCAAGACAGCATCGAGAAGGGCGTTCGACGACAAGAGAGAGACGCGGCCAAGCTGCGCGAGAATGAGGCGCGTGAAGAGTTCGTTGAAACCGTCACCCAGATTGGTCAGGAGACCGAAGATGCAAAAGATCGCGCCCTTGCTGCGCCTGATGCCGTTACTGATGTGTCTAGCGCTGATGAGCTGCGCGAGCGCTACCCCGAAAACGCCGCCGTCATCCTCAGACCTCGTGAGGCTGGCAGTTTCAAAGGCCCTCGCTGATGCCTGCGCGGCGTTGAAGCCCGACACACTGACCGAAGTGGAAGAGACGGTGATCCCGCTGTTGAATTATGCCAATCGGGAATCCTCGTCGTGGCTAGCCTTCGGATGCCGCGTCTGAGGCGCTGGCCCAGATGTCCGGCCCCGGCTTATCGTTTCGCGTGCGCCACTTTGCGGTGACCCAATTGAGAAGTGCCCCGAGTTTCCACCCAAGCGCCCAGCCGAAGATCATGCAGACGATCAACATTGCCATCCCCGGAATCTACCTCATCCATCCCTGACTGCAACCAAGGAGAACGTGCCTATGGAAATTCTCGGCATCGAAATAACCACCAAGAGCGGCAAGACCAACTGGCAAAGCATCCGCCGGGTTAGCTACTGCCTGCTCATCACGTTCATCATCGGCCTGCGTCTGATGAAGATGGACCCGTTCGACGACTTCAACCCCGGCATGGGTGTCGGCCTCTGGACCCTGTTCGATGCGCTGGGCCTCGTGGCGGTCTATCTGCTGGCCTATCACATCATTTGGGCCGCACGCCCCAAGATCGCGTGACCCGTCGCTACAAACACCGCTATAGGATTCCGCGGGCTGTCGGCTTTGCTCTGTTCTGCTTAGCCGCAGCCTGCGTTATCTGGTCGATGCAGTTCTAGGCGGTGAGCGGCTTTGGCTTGCAGTCGCAAGCCTCCGTCTTGATGGCGCGCACGGACTCAGCCTCAGGCATTTCATCAAGCGATGCTACGCTGAACGACGCGCTCTCTATGCTCTGCATGTACTTGCGTCCATGGCATTTCGGACACTCGCGAGCGCGTCGGTGAATGTTCCAGTCCCCGCTGACGATATTCTGCGAAACGTCGAATGTCTCGTCCAGATCGTTGATGATGCGCTCTTGCGTTGTGTAAGACGTCTCAGGGCGATGCCCACCACGCGCCAAGCTCAACGCCCGGAAATCGTTTTCCAAGGTGCGCGGCGCATGATCGCCGGTTGGCGGCCAAGCTCTCATCGCCTGATCCTGTGAGACTGTTCTGGTCTCGCCGTAGCGCATCCTGTGCAGCACTTTGGCGAGGTAGAAGCGCAGCTGAATATTGCTGAAATCGTCGTCGCGCTGGCGCCGATGACGCTCGTAGTTAGGGTACTCAGATTGAGTCATCGATATCGCTCATGTTGATGACGTCGCCGTGGTCTCCGAAAGTATCCACGGTTACGCCCTTCAGTTGCATCGTCTTGAAGAATGCCCGCCTCACTGCGCGTAGTGCGTCGCGCTGCTCGTCGGTTAAATCCTGACCGTACTTGATCGAATTGCGCAGACGTCCTGAGAAGTGGGTGAGGGCATCGTACAGGCGCTCAGCGTCGCGATAGATGTCCGCCCGGTACTTGTCCTCAGGGTTGTCCATGTCGAATTCGTAGATCACCTTCGCCATGTCCAAATGTCCTCTGCCTTCGTGCGAATTACGTTACCTGAAAAATCCAGTGATGTGAATCGAGTAGAGTTCCTGCTCGATCCTGTCCCGTTGGCGGGGCTACTTTCCAAGCCGCTCTAGGGCGGAGTCAGTAGGGCACTGGCGGAACCTTCACCGCGATCTTGATCTGCTTGTACTGCTTCATCAGATTATCCAGCCCGGCGGTCGAGTCATAGCGCCCAACCACGCAGGGCGCCGAGCAAAAGTGTTCAGTCTCATTTCCCCACTCAAAGCCTTCCGCCGTCACAGTGATGCGCGAGCCGTGCGTCACATCGCAGCCGCACCCGTCGCATTGATACTTGGCGCTCATTGTCAGTCTTCCTTTACGGAGAGGGGGGCGTTCATTGCGGGAACGCTTTGAATTGCTCGACCGCGTTCCTGCCCGCTTGTGTCAGCGCGTAGGTTCGAGTGCTTGGCATGTAAACCATTCCAAGCGCTATCCACTCGTTGACGCTGAAAGAGCGCGTCTCAATCGGATCTTCGGGTCGGGTGTCCGCCCTAGCGGGCACGATCGACATGATGCGCGGATAGACCTCAACCTTGACGGCTCCGTTCCGAAAGAAGGCCGCCATCGCTGCAAGGTCCAGCGCCTTGACACCGAGCGGCCCCAAGAAAGTTTCGAGCTTCATCGTTTCTGTGTCGAGCTTGCGAACCGGCGCACCGTTCGACTGAAACCAGATTTCATTCAGCGGCTGATCGGGGTCTTCGTTGAACTCGCATCCCCATAGCGTTAGCTTCGCTGGTCCGCTCGGATACATCCGCATATTGGCCGTCATCAGATTGAGGTCGCGTTGAACGCGCATCCACGCCTCATAGCCGCACCAAGCAGTTAGCTTGGCGGGCTCGTCCCCCGAGCTATAGCGAGCGCTGCGGATGTCGAATAGCATCCGCTCAATTGTTGGCATCAGGGCAGGTGCTTCGCTCATTCGTCTTGTCCAAATCGATTGCGAATTACGTTGGAAATTCTAGCACGAATCTCTATCGAGCAGGAGCTATTCTTCTTCCCTCGCCCCACCCAAAGCCTTCTCCTGAGCCCTCTGCAAAGCGTTCAAAGCTCTAAGTACGACAGGCCAGATAATCTCCCATTGCTCGTTTGAAAAACGGGGCCTCTCAAGAGCGTAGATTTCAGCTTCAGCAAGTTCACGTGCAGATAGTTCTTCCATTAGGGGGAGGCTCTACTCGGGAGAGGGCAGTGGTTCGCTCTCGACCTTAGTTCGCTCAGCGTCAGTGAGTGCATTCACGACGATGCGATCCAGCTTCAGAAGAGCGTTGCAGGCACCGATTATCGCTCTGCACTTTGCCCGCTCTACGGCGATGCACACGTCCTCGAACCACCACGCGATGTTCATTTAACCGCTCTCCAGTATTCCGCCGCCCCACGGCTGAACCGTGCCGACGATTTCGGGGCAAGCCGCTACATCTGATCTGAGATAGCCGCCGATGCATTCGGGATGCTCAGTATCGCTCTCACGGAGGCGTAGCGACGAAAGCTGAAGGCCGAAGCCGCCAACCGCGAATATGTCGAAGTGGATGCCGTTGGCGCGGGCATAGCCGCGCCTGCTGGCGGGCTTCGTGCTTAAAGGCTGCGTGCCGATAGTGAAGTAAGTCGCGCCTAGGCGGAACTTGATCTCACGCATTTCGCGACTCCTTCGATCCGACCCTCTCCAGCAATCTCGCTAGCGCGTCAGGATCTAGTCTCGTGCGTGTTTCAGGGGTCATGTTTCACCGGCTTCTTTCGAGTAGAAAAGACAAATGCTTGATGGAGCGGGGTGGGGTGGGGGTCATTCATCGCCTCCAGCCAAACGGCGGGCGATCTCGGCGGTGTCGTTGCGCACCCATAGCCAAGGGAGCCAGACGTGCGCCCAGCCGTCCGGGGTGGCGTAACCGTACCAAGGGCGGATACCGAACTCGGCAGAGAAGGCGGTCAGGATCAGCCGCCCTTCCTCGCCCGGCTGCATGAGGTCGCGGCGGCCAACGATGCCCAGCGCACCCTTCCAGTAGAGCGAGGCGTAGTCCCGCCCGAACCACAGCCAGAACAGGCGCGGGCCGGTGCGCCATCCGTTCGCTTTCGTGGCGCGGGGAGGCTTGGTGGTGGTCTTATCCACAGGCCACCGCCTTTGCAGATGGGGCCGATGTTCCGACCCCGTTAATGGACATGGCGCGAACAGAATGTGGGGAGAATTGTGGGGCTACGATCCCGCGCCTTCCCGCCGTTTCCGCTTGGTTCCCGCTCAGCCCAGTTGACGGGCAGTCGAGAACGTCTGAAACGCTCGTGATTACTGGCTGCGGGTGTGGCGGAATTGGTAGACGCACTGGATTTAGGTTCCTGTCGCCCTGCTTTTACTTACATCGACTTGGTCGTTTATCTTCGCATCTTGTGGGGTCTGGTGCGCAGAACTGCCGAAAAGCCCGGTCCGCACATCGTCCTCCGATGCGTGGGCATAGCGCGCCGTGGTCGCGATGTTTTCGTGCCCCAGAAGCCGCTTGGCGCCGGCTAGTGAGCCGGTGCGGCGGACATACTGCGTCGCTGCATGGTGGCGCAGGTCGTGGGCCGGGCGGGCGTCGCGTATCTTCAGATCCTTCAGCACGGCTTTCACGTAGGACTGGAAGCTGGTCGGGGACAGCTCGTGGATTGCGCCCTTACGCTCCTCCCAGAACCACACATAGCGAAGCCGCGCCTTGGCGGCTCTACCGGCCCGCGCGGCCAGATCACGCGCCCACGCCTCATCCAGCGGGATTGAGTGCCAGTCGCCGCCCTTGCGCTTGCGCAGGAAGATGCGGCGACCTTCCACATCCAGGCAGTCGAGCGGGAACCATGCTTCACGCAGCCGCACCCCGAATGTTGCGATGAAGTCGAAGATTGCGAGATGGTGCGGGACCGTCTTCAGCGCGTCCCGGATGGCTGCCATCTCCACCGCGGTAAACTCCCGCACACGGGCTTTCGGCTCGGTCAGCCGCACGGCTGTCCAATCGATCTCTGGCATTCCCTTCGCCTTCATGACCTTGCGGGCGTAATTCAGGATGGGCCGGAGGGTGTCGATCACGTCGCGGTTGACCGTCGAGGCGGTCGGGAACCTGCCGTTATGAGTCACTTCGCCGCGCCGCTTCGCCATCGCCCGCTCAACGTCCGGGGTGTCGATCGCATTGGCGGGCATGGTGAAGTCGATGCAGCGCCGCAGGATTTCCAGACGACGCGCCACGGTGTCTTCGGACCGCAGGTGCTGGCCGCGCGCGTTCCACCATGCCACGGATGCGTCGGTCAAAGTGACGGCTCGCTCTTCCGGACCCAAGGCAATGTCGTCACGTTTCCGCTGTTCGACAATTCGGGCTTTCGCTTTGTCCGTCTGCCGCGTGGTCCCGCGATGACGCTTGCCGTCGATCTCGAATTCGTAGTGCCAGATCCGGCCTCGGCGCTTGAGTGACACGGCAGCCCCCTCATGTATTCCTGTACATCTTCCTCGCGAAACCTAACGCATCGTTCGCCCACGATTACACGCTTGAGCTTGTTCGACTTTACCAGCGCCCGCACGGTCTTGGCATCCTTCACTTTAAGGATTGCCGCAACTTCCTGTGTGGTGAGCAGCGGGTTGGTCACGTCTCCCCCCCTCCTGCGGTGCGTTCGGGATTTTCGCTCTGCTCGATTGGATTCCGGGGTTCGCTATCGGCCTTAGTCCGCTCAGCGTCGGTGAGCGCGGCGCGAGGCATGAAGGACAGGTCGATGAAGCACTCTCCGAAGCTGACGATCAGCGTGAAGACGAGACGCCCGTGCTCATGGGGGTGAGGCCCGCCCGGTAACGCTTCGAAGGCGTAGGTTGTGGTGATCTCGTCCACGACCGCTTGCGGATCAGATACCTCCTTGGTCCACGGGATGCAGATCAGGTCCATGTCCCGCGCCAAGGTGCCGTGAACCGCCATGGCATAGCCATGCGAGCGTGCAATCTCGGCAAGTTTTGGGTACGACCCGATATAGACGGGAGCAAAGCAAGCAGGCTTCATCATTCGTCCTCAATCGGCGCGATGTCTTCCAGATACTGGACAGCAGGGAGCCAGCCTGACAGGTCGCGGTCGTAGTGATCGGTGCGCCGATACATTCCACACTCAGCGCAGACCTCGGTGCGATCAGATCCCCAGCGGCGCGGCGAGTCCTCACCCCGGAACGTGTCCGTATGTTTGCACGGCGCGTCCATCTCTGCTTCCAAGCTCTCGTTGATCTCGCTCATGAGGGTTGCTCCAAGGGTTCCTGCTCGGTCGTGGCCTGCGGGCGTGTCATTCGTTCAAATCCGCAATCAGTCGGTGGGTGTGTTGAGAGCGATTGGGTCGTTTCGGCCAACACTTCGAGGCGCGTAGGTCCAGTTCGTCGGCAGCGCGTGGTTGATCGAGTTTCCAATCAGCGCGTAGGGGCTATCCGACACGGACACCTTCACGAACGAGCGCATCCCACCCATCGCTAGGTCGTCCACCTTGTGGATCGCGCGCTGGTCCAAGCGCATCAGATGCTTGTCGGCGTAGCGCTTGTGGTTGCCAGTGTCGTGCTCAGCCGAGGCCCGCATTTCGTAGAGTGACAAATTGTGATCCGCCCTAAAGGCGACGCGCTGCGGCGGCTCCCAGTACACGGTGGGGCTCACGTCTGACCACACGTAGTTCAGGTCGTCAGTGAGGAAGCCATCGCTGTGCCAGCCGGGGCGATTGCCGGGGTTCTCAGGTGAGACCCACATCGTCTTGGCCGTAATGTAGATGTAGCTCTCGAACCAACGCGCTTTGCAGTCGTCGAGGGCGGCATTCACGATGGGCCAGAACTGGCGCAGGTTCGGCGGCGTAATGGTGTCCCAAGTGCCCGGCAGCTTGATCGGACAATACTGCCAGAACATCATCTCCACCGGACTGATATCGATCAGGCCGAGGTCAACAGGCGGGGCGCCATAGATCGCTTCAGTCTGCACTGCCGACCTCCTCGAAGATGTAGAGGCCCAATTCCATCTGCACGAACACGGCGCAGAACCCGACATAGCGAAGCTGCAAATCGTCGTGCATCTTGCCGCCGCACTTGTAGGCGCGGAAGCGGCGCTCCTCATCCGGCACATCTGTCCGCACAACGGCCCACATCCAGAACATGCCGCCTTGATCAGCGACGCGAATAATCTCAGCGCCCTGCGGTAGCCGCATCGTGAATTGCTCCAACACGGGCATCTGGTATTTGAAGATCACACGGCCTGAAGCGTCCGACATTTTTTTGCCGCGCAGCTTCTCGTCCCACTGATCTTCCTGCGGGGCGTCAGGCTCCGGTTGGTTGCGAACTGGATCGGTCATGTTTTCACCGGCTGTTTTCGAGCAGACCTGAAAGGTCTCGAAGGAATCTTCTGCTTAAAGTTTTTCGGCCTCCAGAACCCCCCTCCCATTTTCTCCCTGTCTCTAAGCTCAACTCCTTCTAGGGGGAGGGAGAGGGGATCTTTCTTCGAATGATCGGGGGTGAAGCGTTTAACGCTGGCGGCTCCCGATGTGTCGGGGCGGGCGTCGCGCTTGTTGCAGGCGTCCCGATCGATCGAGACGTTGCGGGGCGTGTGTTCCCCGCGTGACCCGCGCGCAAGGCGATGGGCGATCACGGGATAACCTGGAGGTGTCTCCTTCGGATCATACTTCGCTTCGAAGTCGAGCGGGAGGCCGCAGCCGCAGCCGCACAGGAATTTCTGGATCAGCAGCAGGCCTTCGACGCTGACCGGCACGGCGGTAAGGCCGCGATCCAACGTCTCCTTGCGCTGGCGTCGCTCAGCTGTGCGGAGGCGTAGCAGCGCGTCAGGCGGGATGGGCAGGGTGAGGGTGGAGGTTCCGTCAGCCATCGCCCCGCTCCGGAATGTGAAGCTTGCGGAAGCGCTCGCCCTTCATCGTGCCGCCAGCCATGCCGCCGGGCGCGATGACCATCAGCGGGTCGAAGATCCACGATATGTCGCCGTCAGACCAGTATCCAACGCGCACGCGATAGCCATCCTTCTTGCGCCTGAAAAAGTCGTTGCTCAGCGTTAGCTCAGGGTCAGCCATTGACCGCCTCCACCTTTCTACGTGCGGCCGTTTCCGCCTCGGGGTCGTTGAAGACCACGCCGTGACGCGCGCCGACGTGAGCCCAACGTTTGCCTTGCTGGATCAGGGATACGGTGGATTGGTCTATCCCGAACCGCTCCCCAACTTCGCGTTGGGATTCCCTTCCCTTCGCGGCTCGGATAAGTAGGACGTCGCCATCGGAGAGTTTGGCAGATCGGAAGAGCACACGTCTGAACTCCAGTCACGATCAGCGATCTCG
>ERZ650310.324-NODE-324-length-14584-cov-7.142474_pt1 | contig 14584 bp, 10 predicted proteins | sample MGYA00376246_ERZ650310 | MGnify/ENA primary metagenome ERZ650310 (study PRJEB26733, sample SAMN07839286) | wastewater metagenome | biome: small river; feature: stream; material: water | place: USA: North Carolina | collected 2016-03-01 ...
TTTCGGGCTGGAATGCTCCGATGCCTGAGGGTGCTTTCTATGTCTACTCAGACGTGACCGGTTTGCTCGGTCGCGAATGGGGCGGCAAGCAGATCAACACCTCGCTTGAGCTTTGCGACTACATCTTGGATGCAGCCGAGGTTGCTTTGGTTCCTGGTGAAGCGTTTGGCCCATCGGGTTATGTGCGTTTGTCATACGCTCTTGGCGACGGACCACTGCTTGAGGGTATTCAGCGCTTGCAGAAGTTGTTTGGCTAAAAACCAATAAGGTTTGGCTCTGGCACCAAGGTGATGCCGAAGCGATTCGAAACCTGCAGCTGCACATAGTTTGCCAACTGCACGATTTCGGCAGCGCTTGCTCCCCCGCGATTGGTAATTGCTAGGCAGTGCTTCGATGAAATCGCTGCCTTTGAACCTGGCAGCGAAAAGCCCTTATTGATTCCCGAGTTTTCGATTAGCCAGGCGGCCGAAAGCTTTACGGTTAGGCCGTCATCCTCGAGGGTTTCCCAACGCGGCGAAACCTCTGGCAGGGTGCGCGCAAAGGTGTGGCTGACAATCGGGTTGGTGAAGAACGAACCGCAGCTAACCGAGTCTGGGTCGCTTTCGCTGAGCAGCATGCCCTTGGTCGCGCGCATCTTCTTGACGCTTTCGGCGACCTCGCGTAGTGGCAACTGGTCGCCCAAATTGGCGCTAAACGCCCCAGCAATTTGCCCCGAGGTGATCGGTGCCGATAGGCCACCGAAGTTCTCTAGTTCGAGTTCTACCCAGGTAATCAAACCGGTGCGACCGCGCTTGATGATGCTGTCTCGATAACCAAATTCGAGGTCTGCCTTTTCTAGGATGACCACCTCGTGCGTCTCATAATCGACAAACTCGAGTCGCACGAAGGTGTCACTCAGCTCTTGACCGTAAGCGCCGATGTTCTGCACCGGGCCGGCGCCAACCGTTCCAGGAATCCCTGCCATCGCTTCAACACCGGCGAGACCGAGTTCGATGGTGTGGGCGACGAAGTCATCCCAGTTTTCGCCAGCTTGGGCACGCACCAAAGTCTTGTTGCCATCGGCCGAGGTGAAGGTTTGAATGCCCTTGGTTTCGACCTTGATGACGCGGAGATCATCGACATCATCGGCAACCACGAGGTTTGAGCCACCCCCGAGAACTAGCCAGTCGTCGCCGCTGTTCCAAACCGAAAGAGTTTGCTCAATCAGGTCGTCGCGAGTCTTGGCCACGATGATTTCGGCCGGCTCGCCGCCGACGCGCATCGTGGTTAGTTCGCTGAGTTTCTGCATGAAATCTAAACCGGGCGACCTTTATAGACGAACGCGCGCCTGGGCCTTACCCAGAACTGCGGTTTCGTTGAAAGTAGCGGTTAGGTCGACACGCACCTCGCCATTTTCAGCATCGATTTCGCCGATCTTGCCGGTGACTACGAGCACAGCGCCATCCTTGGCATCTACGAAAACTGGCTTGGTGAAGCGCACGCCATAGTCGATGACCTTGCCGGCATCGCCAACCCAGTCAACGGCAACCTGCACGGCAGCACCCATGGTCAGCATGCCGTGGGCGAGAACGCCATCCAAGCCGACTGACTGAGCGAAATCGTCACGGTAGTGAATCGGGTTGAAGTCACCAGAGGCACCCGCGTAGCGCACGAGTGAGTCGCGAGTGAGCAAGAACTCAGAGGTGCCGATGATCTGGCCCACCTCTAGAGAAGCAATGTTGATGTGAGTCATTATTCGCCACCTCGAACCACGAGAGTTGAAATTGCGGTGCAGACGAGTTCGTCACCCTCGGCAAAGATCTTGGTTTCGAAGGTCACCATCGAGTGGGCTCCGAGAGTCTTGACGCTGGCAACCTCGAGCACGCTGACCAGTTCATCGCCGGCCACAATCGGGCGGGCATGGATGAAGCGCTGGTCGCCGTGAACTACGCGGCTGAAATCGATGTCTGCCTCTGGGTCGTTCAGAACGGTTGCAAGGCTGCGTTCTTGGATGACCACGGCGAAGGTTGGTGGGGCGACAACGTCGGTGTAGCCGGCTGCCTGAGCCGCGAAAACATCGAGGTTAATCGGGTTGGTTGACTTGACCGCGTGGGCGAACTCGCGAATCTTCTCGCGGCCAACCAGGTATGGGTTGGTGGCCGGATACTTCTTGCCCTGAACGTTTGGATTTACCACCCCTCTAGTCTGCCGAAGTTTTCAACAACTCGCTGGCTTTCTGGCGCTTTCCACCGAAGTTCTTTCGGGTTCAGACCGAGTAGCGTGCCCCACCTACCTTTGCGGTTATGAAAATCAAAACCATCTCTCTGTCTATCGTCGCCGCGCTGTCAATTGCCCTGGGTGGCGCTGCCGTTTTGCCTACCCCCTCGAGCACCCTCGCCACCGCGGCGAGCGCCAAGGTGTCCATCAAGGACGTGCCAAGTTGCTCCAAACCCGCGCGTGGCAAGGCAGCTTGCCTAGCGATCAAGCGAACCCTCTTCTTGAACGGGGTTCGCGGCAAGATTCGGCCTCTCGCCACCATGCAACCGCTGGGTGGAATCGCTTATGGCGCTAATCAACTGCGCAAGGCCTACGGCGTAACCGAAGTCGGCGCTCGTTACAAGGTGATCGCGATCGTCGACGCCTACCACTCGGCGAGCGCCTATCAAGACTTGGTCGACTATCGGGCCATGTATGACCTCGGGCCAATCGATAACTGCACCCGTCAAGACCTACCCGAAATGCAGGGCTCGGTATTGACCGCTGTGCCAAGTGGAAAGAGCCCCTGCTTCATGCAGCTCGATCAAAATGGCAAGGTTGCGGTGAATCACAACACCGAGGATGAGGGTTGGGCGCAAGAGACTTCGCTCGACCTCGAGATGGCCACCGCCATCTGCCCACACTGCAGCATTCTCTTGGTTGAGGCCAAGACCGCATCGATGGCTAACTTCGATCGAGCCGTTGCGGTTGCCGGTGCCTTCAAGGGCGTGAAGGCAATCTCCAATAGCTATGGCGGCAGCGATAACGCAGAACTGAAGTATCCGTCTTATGCGGCAGCCGCTGCCAAGGGCATTGCCGTGGTTGCGTCTTCTGGCGATAGCGGTTACGGCACATCGGCCCCAGCCAGCTTTGCCAGCGTGATTGCGGTGGGCGGCACCAGCCTCCAGGTTGACGCCAAAGGTAAGTGGGCAAGTGAAACGGCCTGGGTAAAGGCTGGAAGCGGTTGTTCCACCTATAACCGCGCCTCTACTTGGCAACGGGTATCGGCCACCGGATGTGCTGGCAAGCTAACCGCCGATGTTGCAGCGGTTGCTGACCCAGCCACTGGTGTTGCGGTTGCCTATGACGGCGGCTGGTACACCTTCGGCGGCACCAGCGTCGCCGCCCCGATCATTGCCGGCATGTATGCCATTGGCCCAGACGTGGGCGATTCGGCCGGCGCCTTCACGGTTGCCCACGCCGACAACCTGCACGACATAACCGAAGGCACCAACGGAAGGTGTGATGTGCGCTATTGGTGCAATGCTCGCGAGGGCTGGGATGGACCTACTGGCCTTGGCACACCGATGGGCTCAGACGCCTTCTAGGCGTTCTCGCCCTCGCACCCGGTTAAACAAAAAACTCTCCCGAAGGAGAGTTCTATAAAGCTTGGTAGCGAGGGCGGGACTCGAACCCGCGACCCCACGATTATGAGTCGTGTGCTCTAACCACCTGAGCTACCCCGCCGGGCGTGAAACTGGTTTTTGTGATTGGAAATGAATGGAGCCCCGAGCCAGGATTGAACTGGCGACCCCTTCCTTACCATGGAAGTGCTCTACCACTGAGCTATCGGGGCGTTGTGCAATGTCGTCTAGCGCCAGGCACCAGAAGACTTTATCACTTTTTAGCGGACGCTGGCAAACGGAAGACGCTAAAACTTACCTTTTCTGCAGAAATATATGCAGATTTCTTATCAAACTTCAGTTTTGCATTGCCGTAGATGCGCTCGGCACCCTCTAGACCAACGATGGCGTCGGCAGCGAAACTGATCTTCTTGTCTTTGCCGCGAGTAGCAACCATGAGCAAAGTCTGCTTGCTGTTCTCGCGTGCGTAAACGACTACCTCGTCTGAAGCGTAGATAAAGCGCAAACCGCCGTCGACCAAAGCCGAGTTCTCGGCACGCAACTTGGCAAGTGCCGCATAGACACCAATCATCTTGGTGTCATGAGGGCGCTCGTTGTTCCAAGGCAACGGTGTGCGTGAGTTCTCGCCACTTACCCCATCTAGACCAAACTCGTCGCCGGCCCAGATCACTGGAATACCAGGGAAGGTGAACTGCATTCCGGCACCGACCGACTGAGCACCCTTGATGGTGAAAGTCTTGAAGCGCGGGATGTCGTGGGTATCAAGCGGGTTCATGTTGTTCAAACGAACGTGCCATGGGAATCCGGCCGCAAAGCGAAGGTGCGATTCAACGAACTGCTTGGCGGTCAAAGTGCGTGAGCCGATGCCCATGTAGGTGATGAAACCCTTGTTCTTCGGGTTTGCCATCCAACGCCAAAGCGGCTTGGTGAAGTTTGAGTAGGTCATCGCACCCTGCCAACCATCGCCCTGAATCTCATAGGCGGCATCGCCGGTGTATTCACCCAGCAAAATGGTGTCTGGATTCACCGAGTGCATTGTGTTCTTGATGATCTGAGCGACCTCTTTTGAGAGGTCTTCGTCGCGAATGCGGCCGGTCATGTTGGCCACGTCGATGCGCCAGCCATCCAAGTTATAAGGGGCCTTCAACCACTTCGCTACTACCGAAGACTTGCCCTCGACGAAGCGCTTGCGCAGCTCCTGAGACTTCCAGTTGAACTTAGGCAGGCTCGGAACGTTCCACCATTTTTCATACTCAGAGTTGTTCTCACTGAAGTAGTAGAAGTCGGTTTCGATTGCCCCAGGCTTGTTGTAGGCGGCCTGGAACCATTCGTGCTTGTCACCCGAGTGATTGCTGGTCAGGTCGCCGATGACCTTGAATCCCTTGGCGTGCGCAGCCTTGACCAATGCTTCAAGAGCCTTGTTGCCACCGAGCAATGGGTCGACCTTGCTGAACGAGCTTGCGTCGTAGCGGTGGTTCGAACCAGCAGGGAAGAACGGGGTGAGATACAACATCGTCACGCCAAGCTTCTTTAGGTGATCTAGGTGCTCGATGATGCCCCAAAGGTCGCCACCAAAGAAAGACTCGCTGGTTCCATAGCCGGTGCCGATGACGTCATCGCCCCAAGATTTCGCAATCGCCCATGAAGGCAACTTGTGCTTATCGGCCTCGGCCGAACGAGCAAAGCGGTCTGGGAAGATCTGATACATCACGGTCTTTGGCCCCCAGGCAGGAGCGCTAGAGAAAATGTTGATTCTGAAATCGTGAATGTCTGGTGACTCTAGATCTGAAAGCCCAAGGGTATTTAGCCAACGAACCTCGTCGTCAGCCATCACAAAACACCAGCGGTAGTTTATCTGCGGGTTGTACATGGTGATCTCGGCTTGGTACCAAGACCAATCACCCTCAGTCTTTACGACCTTGGCCGGAGCCTGAAAGAAGGCTTCGCCATTCTCAGACTGGCGAACCAGCACCTGAGCCAACTTGCCGAGCGATGAGTGAACGCGAACGCGAACCTTCACCTTGTCGAGCAACTTCGGCTTTTGGTTCAACACATAAAGCGCAGAACCGTCGTGGTGAGGTTGCAGTGAGATGTCGCGAGCCATTTCTAGACCTATCGGTTAGTTGGTGCTGGGGTTGAGCAATTAGCCCTTGACGGCGCCACCGACAAGACCCGAGACGATGTAGCGCTGCAAGGTCATGAACAAGATCACAATCGGGGTCGCGGCAAGCACGGCTCCAGCTGAGAACATCGCCCAGTTCTTTGAGTGCGGGTCATCAATCAGGGTTCCGAGGCCAACGGCCAAGGTGAACTGCTCAGACTTGCTGAACACGATCGAAGCCAAGAGGTAGTCGCTGGCGGTACCGATGAATGAAAGCAAAGCCATAACCGCAAGAATCGGGGTCACAAGACGCAGGATGATGGTGAAGAACACCTGAGTGTGAGTTGCGCCATCGATCTTTGCAGCTTCGTCGATTTCCTTTGGCACGGTGTTAAAGAATCCATACATTAGGTAGGTTCCACCACCTAGCGAACCACCAAGGTAAACCAGGATTAGACCCCACTGGGTGCCAAGTCCGATGCCAGGTAGGTAGTCGCTCAATGCGCTCAAGATGCCGTAGATTGCGACCAACCCGAGCATCGAAGGGAACATCTGAATCAGAATCAACGAAAGCAGACCCATTCGACGGCCCTTGAAACGAAGTCGCGAGAATGCGTATGCAGCGAGTGCCGACATCATCACGCTGAGCACAGCGGTGACAGCTGCGATGAAGATGGTGTTCCAAGCCCAGAGCAGATAAGGGTGTTCAGGGTCTGAAACCAAGTTCGCATAGTTGCTGAAGTCGATCTGCCCGAACAAAGTGCCGTTCTCAATACCGCCCATGTTGGTGAGCGATGTCGAGACGATGTAAACGATCGGGAAGATTGCGTAAACGGCAACCGCCCATGCGACAACGTGCTTCCAACCGACCTGCTTGAACCAGGCACCGAAGGTGCGACGCTTTTTAGTGTGTAGAACGCTAGTTAGTTCGGTCATTTTAGGCCATGTCCTCCAGTGCACGAGTGCGTCGGAAAGTAAGGAATGAGATGGAACCGACGATCAAGAAGATCAAGATCGAGAAGGCTGAGGCGAGACCATAGTCTGCTCCCACGCTGCCCGAGAAGGCAATCTTGTAAACGAAGGTGATCAGAATGTCTGTGCCACCCGCATCCAGACGCAACGTCGGGTCACCACCCGGACCACCACCGGTAAGTAGGTAGATCAGGGTGAAGTTGTTGAAGTTGTACGCGAATGACGAAATCAAGAGCGGAGCAAGTGAAACCAAGAGCAGAGGCAGCTTGATTAGTCGGAACTCTTGCCAGGCGGTTGCGCCATCCAGGGTTGCCGATTCAGAAAGCTCTGCCGGAATCGACTGAAGCGCACCGGTTGAGATCAAGAACATGTATGGGAAACCCAACCAGAGGTTAACCAAGAGCACTGCCCAACGAGCCGGGCCGACCTCGGTTAGCCAAGGAATCAGATGCTGTTGGTCAAGGTGCAAGATGCCGGTGTTGATGAAACCGCTCTCGGTGTTGAACATACCCTTCCAGACATAAGCCGAAAGGAAGGCCGGGAACGCGTAAGGCAAAATCATGATCGCGCGGTAGACCTTCTTGCCACGGATGCGCTCATCGTTTAGCAATAGTGCCAGCGCTAGACCAACCACGAAGGTCGACAGCACGGTTCCGATTGCAAACATGAAGGTCCAGGCAAGGATGCCTAGCAGCGGGCCGCGAAGTTCCTTGTCGCCGAAGATTCGACCAAAGTTATCCCAGCCGACCATTACCTGCCAACCGATTTCGAGCTTCTCACCGCTAGGTGAGACGAAGAAACCTTGGCTTTGATCAGCCTTGAACACGACACCGTCACTGACGCGAGTAAAAGTCTCTGACTTGGCGTCATAAACCGCATCAAGTTTGTTGACTTCACCGGTTAGGCCATCTGGAGTCTTTAAGAATCCATCCTGGCGGATGTCTGGGCCCAGAGGAATCTTGATGTTTGAGATGGTTCCAGCAGCTGCTGAGATCTCGGCATCGGTGAGTCGGGTATAACCCTTAAGACCAGTTGCAAGACCATCAGCGTCAACAGTTAGACCGTCTGCAGCAGTGACCTCGTGAAATGGGTGGTCTTTGTAATCGGTGCCGCCGACGTATGCCTTGAGCGAGTCAAAGTCGGTAGCCAAGAACTCAAGCTTGCCGTCCGCTCCCTTGACGAACTTAATGTCGTAGGAAGGAGCGCCCTCGACAGGAACAACGGCACTCTGTTCGATTGCATCAACGGCAGAGGCCATTGAACCGTTGTGAAGTGAGCCATAGTTGGTGAAGGCGATGAAGCCGCTGTAGAAAACGATGTAGACCTGAAACACCAACAGGAACAAAACGCCTGGGGTCAGGTACTTCGGAGGCAAGCCGCCTCGACGAAGGTAAAGCCAGTTGATGACCAGAGTAACGACCAAGAGAAGTGCTACGCCCAGCCACTGTTCTTTCAAGAACAAGAGTGATGCGACGAACAGCGATGCTGCGTCTACTAGGGCCAGAAGGATGATCTTGATGATCGTGCCGCGAAGGCTTGGGACTCCACCGTCATAAAGTTTGCTGATTTGCTTGTTTCGCAAACGCAAGGCCTTTTTGGCCTCTTTGGTTGAAATTTCTGACATCAATGGTCCCTTACTGCAAAGCCTAGATGGAGTGTTTGTTGCTTAGAAAAACCTAAGTCAGGCTTGGGTAACGAATTTCGAAACCCAAGCCTGACTCAGAGTGTTTTATTACTTGCCGTCGATTAGCGACTGAGCGGCTGCAACTGCCTTCTGTAGGAAGGCGGTAGCTGAACCGGTGTAGTTGCCTGCGATTAGAGCAGCCTCTGCGCGACCGATCTTGTCCCATACGGTGTCCATGAACACGTATGAAGGCATTGGGTAAGCACCCTGACCAGCAACACCGAAGCCCTTTAGACCTGCGTCTGAAACCTTTGCAAGTGCATCGGTGTTAGCAGGAATAACGTTGCCTGACTTGTAGAACTGAAGCTGAGCGTCAGCTGAAGCGATGTAGTTAAGGACCTTACCTACTGCTAGAGCGTTTGGCTTGCCAGCAACCTTTACAGACTTCCAAACACCGTAAACACCTGAGAACTGGTGCACTGGTGAGCCACCAAGTGAAGGAATAACTGCAACGCCGATCTGTGCCTTGTCTAGAGCCTTAGCTGAACAGCCTGAGATGGTGTCCTGTGCGTGGTTGTACATCCATGGGCCAGAGATCACGTAGTTACCTGACTGGATTGCACAAGCTAGCTTGTCCCAACCATCGGTTGCACGGATGATCTTCTTACCGTTGGTTGCTAGCCAGTTTGCGTAACCAGCTGCACCGCCGCCGCCGTAACCAAGGGTCTTGGTCCAGTCGCCGTTGTTGCGGGTGAATAGGGTGTTGCCGAATGAGCTCGCGATTGATGAGAAGTGGTAAGGGTCACCCTTAACGCTGTCGTAACCAATTGCTAGACCTGACTTTGAGTCAAGTAGCTGCTCGAAGCTTAGGCCCTTAGGGTCCTGTGAGTCGCGCTTGTTCCATAGAAGAGCAATGTTCTCGGTCCAGGTTGGAACACCGTATAGCTTGCCCTTGACAGATAGACCTGACTTAGCGCCAACTGAGAACTTTGAGTTAGCTGCACCTAGGGTTACCGGAGCAACTACACCTGCGCCAACAAGCTGGCCAGTCCAGTCGTGAGCACCGATCATTAGGTCTGGGCCCTTACCGGTTGGTACGGCCGCGATGAATGCCTCGCGCATTGCGGTTGGCTTTACAACGATGTTTACGTTGATGCCGTTCTTCTTGCCGAAGGCAACAAGAGCTGAGTAGATAGGGCTGTCGGCAGCGGTCTTTGAACCTGACCAGATGGTTACGGTCTGGGTTGCAGCCTGAACTGGTGCAACTCCAACGCACAAAAGCGCTGCGGTTGCAACGGTTGCGAAAGCAGCGACGATGCCACGATTGCGGATTTTCATGAAATGCCTTTCCAAACATTCTTCGGACTCGGATCAAGTCTTAATGTCAAGTAAACAACTCTGTAAGCGCTTACAGGAAGTCTAGCCAGATTTTTTAGATAACAGAATGATAACAGTTGACGTTTGCCCTCAGCGCAATACATTACTCATATAGAGAAACTGTAAGCGCTTACAGTTTTTTAGCCCAAAAAGTGGCAATTAGAAGAACATTCGCATAAGTTGGTATGCATGCTGAACTCGCAAATCATCGCTGCCGCCCGTCCTGATGCCGAATGGTGGCGCACCGCCGTTATCTATCAGATCTACCCGCGCAGCTTCGCCGACTCTAACGGCGACGGTATTGGCGACCTTCGTGGAGTCACCGCTCGCATGGATTCCCTTGTCTCTCTCGGTATCGACGCGATCTGGTTTAGCCCGTTCTTCAAGAGCCCGCAAAAAGACGCCGGCTACGACATCAGCGACTACCTTTCGATCGACCCAATCTTCGGCACCAACGAAGACTTGGATGAGTTGCTCGCCAAGGCTAAGCACCTAGGCATTCGCATCATCGTTGACATCGTGCCAAACCACACCAGCGATCAGCACGCCTGGTTCCAGCGAGCAATCAATGCCCCTGAGGGCTCTGCCGAGCGCGATTTCTACCTATTCCGCGACGGAAAGGGTGCCAATGGTGAGCTTCCGCCAAACAACTGGCAGTCAATCTTTGGCGGCCCGGCCTGGACCAGAACTGTAAGCGCTGACGGAACACCAGGTCAGTGGTATTTGCACATGTTCGACTCGACTCAGCCCGATCTCAACTGGGATAACCCAAAGGTCGCGGAAGAATTCGACGAGATTCTCCGTTTCTGGCTCAAGAAGGGCGTAGACGGCTTCCGCGTTGACGTGGCCCACGGCATGGTCAAGCGCGCCGGATTGCCAGACGCAACAATCTACGACGAGAACCTGCGCGAACGTCCGATCGCTAGCTATTCGCTAGCCGAGGTTGAAGTTGCCGCCCCATACTGGGGTCAGCCTGGCGTGCACGACGCCATCCGCCGATTCCGTCGCGTTCTCGACGAATTCGACGACCGCGCCTTCTGCGCCGAGGCTTCGATGAGCCCGCTTTCTCGCTTGGCGATGTGGGTTCGCCCGGATGAATACCACCAGGCCTTCAACTTCGACTACATGGCAGCCCCATACGAGCCGGCCGCCCTGAAGAAGATCGTCACCGACTCTATAGTCGAATACGCCAAGGTCGGCGCCTCGAGCACCTGGGTGCTTTCGAACCACGACGGCATCCGCCACGCGACTCGCCTGGGAATCGCACCTGAGAACACCCCTCGCCCTGGTGACGGAATCCACCCAACCGACCCGGCGCCGGACGAGGCACTTGGCCTTCGCCGGGCTCGCGCAGCGACTTCATTCATGCTCGGTCTGCCGGGTTCCGCTTACCTTTACCAGGGCGAAGAGCTCGGGCTACCTGAGGCATGGCAGCTCGAGGCGAAGTACCGCCAAGACCCAACCATCGCCCGCACCAACGGCGACCGCATCGGTCGTGACGGTTGCCGCGTGCCACTGCCATGGGAAGCAGACGCAACTGCTTCAAACGGCTTCAACACCACCGGTGAATCTTGGTTGCCACAGCCGGCAAACTATCGCGCCTTCTCTCGTAACCTCCAGGATGGTGTACCGGGCTCAACCCTCGAGCTATACAAGCGTCTACTCAAAGAACGCAAGGCCTTCGGCATGGGTTCGGGAGAGTTCCGTTGGGCTGAAGAGTTCCAGGATAAAAACACCCTCGCCTACATCAACAATGGCGTTCTAGTGATTTTCAACTTCGGCCCAGATGCGGTTGTTTTGCCTGCCGGCGAGGTACTGGTTACCACCCAGCACGACCTCATCCTTGAAGGCGAGCTAGAGCACGACCAGGTTGTCTGGATCAAGCTCTAAACTGCTTGCATGGATATCACCAAAGCGCCTCGTCACGAAGCAAATCACAATGCCGAATGGTGGCGTTCTGCGGTCATTTATCAGGTGTATCCGCGCAGTTTTGCCGACTCTGATGGCGATGGTCTAGGCGACCTACCTGGCATCACTTCGCGCCTTGGCGCACTCGCCTCGCTCGGCATCGATGCCGTCTGGCTCTCGCCTTTCATGCGATCACCGCAAAAGGACGCCGGCTACGACGTTTCTGACTACTGCGATGTCGACCCAATCTTCGGAACCCTGGCCGACTTCGATGCCATGGTCACCCGCGCGCACGAGCTCGGCCTTCGTGTTCTCATCGACCTCGTGCCAAACCACACGAGTGATCAGCACCGCTGGTTCCAGGCCGCGCTAGCCGCAACCGAGGGCAGTGCCGAACGTGATTTTTACCACTTCAAGGATGGCCGCGGAGCGAACGGTGAGCTACCTCCAAACAACTGGTTGAGCCTCTTCGGCGGCCCGGCCTGGACTCGCATCACCAACCCGGATGGCAGTGCCGGCCAATGGTATTTGCACCTATTTGACTCGAGCCAACCCGACCTCAACTGGGCAAACCCAAAGGTTCAGTCGGCGTTCGAAGACATCCTGCGCTTCTGGCTAGATCGTGGCGTTGATGGCTTCCGCGTCGACCAACCACACGCGATGGCCAAGGCTGCCGGTTTGCCAGACCACCCAGATATTGAGCGCGCCGGCGCCGGCTTCATCGAGGGCGAGGCTTCACCGCCGATGTGGTTCCAAGAGGAGGTGCACCCGATTTTCCGCAAGTGGCGCCAGATTCTCGACTCTTACGAGGGCGACCGCGCGATGTGCGGCGAGGCATACGTGCTGCCACTGTCATTCATGGCCAAGTGGGTTCGTCACGACGAGTTCAACCAGACCTTCAACTTCAGATTCTTAAACAGCAACTGGGATGCCAAGACCCTGTTCGACAACATCAACGAGAGCTTCGAAGCCTTCGACGGAGTTGGTGCGCCAAGCACTTGGGTGCTCAACAACCACGACGTTTTGCGTCACGCCAGCCGTTTCGGTGGCCTCAAGGTCAAGCCGACCGACAGTGACGGCGTTGGCCCGGGCGACCCTCAGCCAGACCGCGAACTTGGCCTTCGTCGTGCCCGTGGCGCAACCCTGCTGATGCTTGCCCTGCCTGGCTCTTCTTACATCTATCAGGGTGAAGAACTCGGCTTGCCAGAGCACACCACTCTGGCACCAGAGTTTCGCCAGGATCCAACATTCTTCCGCACCAACGGAAAGCGCGTCGGTCGCGACGGCTGCCGAGTTCCGTTGCCTTGGGAGTCTGGCACTGGAGCAGCCAACGGTTTCAACTCAACCGGAAAAGCCTGGTTGCCACAGCCTGAGATCTACGCCGAATACTCGCGCGACCAGCAAGAGGGCGTGGCCGGTTCTACCCTCGAACTTTATAAGCACGCGCTGAAACTGCGTCGCGAATTGAAACTGGGCGAGGGCTCATTCGAATGGGCTGCCGAATTTGTCACCGAGCACTCTCTAGGTTTCAGCAACGGCGAAATCCTGGTGGTTCACAACTTTGGACACTCCCCAATCGAGTTGCCAGCGGGCGAAATTATCGCCTCGAGCCTCGAGGGAATGAAGCCGGGTCACGCGCTTGTCGCCGACCAAACGGTTTGGCTCAAGCGGTAGTCTTGAGAACATAGCAAATACGCATTAGACCGGAGAACACAACGTCGTGAACGAATCAACCATTTACTACACCTATACCGACGAAGCACCAGCTCTAGCCACCGCTTCATTTCTTCCAATCGTGCAGGCCTACGCGACTGCAGCGAACGTAAACATCGAGACCCGCGACATTTCGCTGGCAGCCCGCATCCTTGCGGTTTTCTCAGACCGACTAACAGCTGACCAGCGCGTTGTCGATGCACTTACTCAGCTTGGCGACCTCGCTAAGACTCCTGAGGCTAACATCATCAAGCTTCCAAACATCTCGGCTTCGATTCCTCAGCTAAAGGCTGCGATCGCCGAGCTTCAGGCACTCGGTTTCGCCGTTCCTGACTATGCCGACGAGCCAACCACCGATGACGAGCGCGATGCTCGCAAGCGTTACGACAAGGTCAAGGGCAGCGCGGTAAACCCTGTTCTTCGCGAGGGCAACAGCGACCGTCGCGCACCGGCTTCGGTCAAGGCTTACGCTCGCAAGCACCCACACGTAAACAAGGCGTTCGAGGCCGGTTCAAAGACTCGCGTTGCCACCATGAGCAAGGATGACTTCTTCTCAAACGAGAAGTCGGTCGTTTTCTCAGCCGCTGACGTTCTAGACATTCGCCACATCGCCGAAGACGGCACCGTCACCGACCTGAAGAAGGGCCTAAAGGTTCTCGAGGGCGAGATCATCGACGCAACCTTCATGAACGCTGCCGCTCTCGACGCATTCTTGAACGAGACGTTGGCTCAGGCCAAGGCCGACAACGTGCTTTATTCGGTGCACCTAAAGGCCACCATGATGAAGGTCAGCGACCCAATCTTGTTCGGCCACGTGGTTAAGGCTTTCTTTGCAAACGTTTTCGCCAAGTACGGTGACGACCTTGCAGCCGCCGGCCTAAGCGCCAACGACGGTTTGGCTTCGATCATGGCCGGTCTTGCGACCGTTGCCAACGGCGAGCAGATTGCAGCCGAGTTCAACGCCGCTCTAGGTCAGGGCCCACGCCTTAGCTACACCAACAGCGACAAGGGCATCACCAACCTGCACGTGCCTTCAGACGTAATCGTTGACGCATCGATGCCTGCATTGATTCGCAACGGTGGCAAGCTCTGGGGCATCGACGGTGGCGAAGACGACACCTTGGCAGTCATCCCAGACTCTTCATACGCCGGTGTTTACCAGGCGACCATCGAGGATGTCGTGGCCAACGGCCCACTAAATCCAGCCACCATCGGCTCGGTGCCAAACGTAGGTTTGATGGCTCAGGCCGCCGAAGAATACGGCAGCCACGACAAGACCTTCGAGATTCA
>ERZ650310.325-NODE-325-length-14576-cov-6.262034_pt1 | contig 14576 bp, 7 predicted proteins | sample MGYA00376246_ERZ650310 | MGnify/ENA primary metagenome ERZ650310 (study PRJEB26733, sample SAMN07839286) | wastewater metagenome | biome: small river; feature: stream; material: water | place: USA: North Carolina | collected 2016-03-01 ...
TGAGGACCTAAAGGTCCTGTGTTACCTTGATTACCTTGATTACCATTAGTACCGTTATTACCCGCAGCTCCTTGTGGTCCCGTTGCTCCTTGATTACCTTGGTTACCGTTGGTACCATTATTACCCGCAGTACCCTGTGGTCCTGTCGCTCCTTGATTACCTTGAAAACCTTGTGGACCATTTGGTCCTTGACGACCTTGAGGACCTGTAGGTCCTGTACCTCCACTATTTCCTTGATTACCTTGAGGACCCGTTGGTCCTGTATTTCCTTGATTACCTTGAGGACCTAATGGTCCTGTATTTCCTTGGTTACCTTGAAAACCGGTTGGTCCTGTGTTACCTTGATTTCCTTGTGGCCCCGTTCCTCCTGTATTTCCTTGATTACCTTGAGGACCCGTACTACCGGTGTTTCCTTGGTTACCTTGCGGTCCTGTACCACCTGTATTTCCTTGATTACCTTGAGGACCTAATGGTCCCTGATTGCCTTGGTTACCTTGGGGACCTGTTGCTCCCTGATTACCTTGTGGTCCTTGAGCACCTAAAGCACTTGACCATGCATTTCCTGTATATCTATATACGTTGGTATCTGTTGTATTGTAGAATAATGAACCTGTTCTAGTTGTACCCGCAGCACCTGTAGATGCTCCAAATGGAATGCTTAAACTACCCGTAATTCTTACGGAACCTGTAAAATCATGATAATCAACTAAGTCGTTACCGAAACCATTTGAGCCATCAGAAAATGATTCTGTGATGTAAATTGTTGATGAACTTACAATATATTGTTGTGCTGTTAAATTACCTGTAATTGTTAATGAACCGGTAACAACCGCACTTGATGCTAATCTTATAGTGGTACCATCATCAGTAATGTTTGAATTACCAATGGTAGATGCTGATGTAAATTTAACTACACTGTTGTTTGTTCCCGAAATTGATACAGTGGGACCTTGTGGACCCGTATTTCCTTGATTACCTTGAGGACCTAATGCCCCTTGGTTTCCTTGATTACCTTGAGGACCCGTATTTCCTTGATTACCTTGAGGTCCGGTTCCACCTGTATTTCCTTGATTTCCTTGCGGTCCTGTTCCTCCTGTATTTCCTTGATTACCCTGAGGACCCGTTGGTCCTGTATTTCCTTGATTACCCTGAGGGCCATTACCTCCCGTGTTTCCTTGATTACCTTGGGGACCTGTTCCACCTGTATTTCCTTGGTTACCTTGAGGACCTAATGGTCCTTGATTTCCTTGATTACCCTGAGGTCCCAATGCTCCTTGATTTCCTTGATTACCCTGAGGTCCTGTTTGTCCTTGATTACCTTGGGGTCCCGTATTTCCTTGGTTACCTTGCGGTCCAATATTACCTTGCGGTCCTGTTGCACCTTGATTACCTTGCGCTCCTGAGGTGAATGATACACCATTTAATACTATAGAACCGCTAACATTTAAACTACCAGTCGCTATTACACTTCCACTTACAAATAATGAACCGGTTACTCGGGGGTTATGTATTTCCATTTACTTTTTTTATTCTATTTTATAAATATCAAATAATTTCTTTTTAACTTATTATATTGTATATAATGTTGTGTTTGCTGTACAACCATTAGCATCAGTTACTTGAATCCAATAATAACCCGCAGCTAAACCTGAGAATGTTACTTGAGACCCTGCACCTACCGATAAACTTGTTTGTGATAATGTACCCTCACCCACGTTATATGGTGATGCAGTATCTTGATACAATCTATATGTTCTATTACCCGTACCACCCGTCGATGCAATCAATATACTGTTTGTGGTTTGTGAACCTGAGAATGAGAATGCAGCAGGTACTGTAACACTTGTTGTAAATGTAACCTCTCTTGATGCACTATCTTTAACATAAATTGTATATGTACCGGCACCTAAACTACTGTAAGTTGTTGAAGTTGTCCATGTTGTATATGTACCACCAACGTTCAATTTAGTTTGATATGGTGCACCAAATCCACCGCTAATACCCGTAACTGTAATTGAACCTGTACCACCCGGACATGTTGCGTTTGTTGGTGTAACTGTCGCCAAAATTGCGGCCGGTGTTGGTGTCAATGATGGTGTTGGAGTAATTGAAGCTGTCGGTGTGATACTTGAAGTTGGTGTTTGTGTTGGTGTAATTGTACGTGTCGCAGTAATCGATGGTGTAGGTGTAATCGATGCTGTTGGTGTAATAGTCGCAGTGATAGATGGTGTTGGTGTTTGTGTTGGTGTAATTGTTCTTGTAGGGGTAATTGATGCTGTTGGTGTAATTGACGACGTTGGAGTAATGGTCGCAGTGATAGATGGAGTTGGCGTAATAGATGATGTTGGCGTAATGGTTGCAGTAATAGATGGTGTTGGTGTAATTGAAGATGTTGGTGTTTGTGTTGGTGTAATTGTTCTTGTAGCCGTAATCGACGGAGTTGGTGTAATTGATGAAGTTGGCGTTATCGTCGCAGTAATAGATGGTGTTGGCGTAATAGATGATGTTGGCGTAATGGTTGCAGTAATACTCGGTGTTGGTGTAATAGTTCTTGTGGCCGTAATTGACGGTGTGGGTGTTATCGTCGCAGTAATAGATGGTGAAGGTGTGATACTAACCGTGGCTGTGATACTTGCTGTTGGTGTAATTGTTGCAGTAATAGATGGTGTTGGTGTTATAGTTCTTGTAGGTGTAATTGTTGCCGTAATTGATGGTGTCGGTGTAATTGAAGCTGTTGGTGTAATAGTTCCCGTAATAGATGGGGTTGGTGTAATCGTTCTTGTGGCAGTAATTGAAGGTGTAGGCGTAATTGAGGCGGTAGGTGTAATCGTTGCCGTTATACTTGGAGTTGGTGTGATAGTTTGTGTAACAGTAGCTGATGGTGTTGGTGTAATATTACAATCCGCACAAGTTGAATGTTCGGATATCACAGTTATTTGTTCACTTAGTGAATAACCGGTAACCGCAACTGTGTAACATAAACCATTTGAACCTTTTATAATTTCGCCACCTAAATAATTTGAAGTATATGCAATCACTTGAGTTGCCGGTGTTGTTGTACCGCAAGGATAATATAAGTTCCAAACCAAAGGTAGTGGCGATGGTGTAACTGTCGGTGTTATTGATGCTGTTGGTGTTATTGTTTTAGTTGGTGTAATTGTTGGTGTTGGTGTTGGGCTTGGGCAAATAATTTTATTGGTTACCGTTCCCGTATTAACAACATATCTATAAGTTCCATCTGAATAAAACCCAGTTAATAAAAGAGTTCCACCCGGTGAATTATATAAAACATCATTAATGTTGATACTACCACTTGTTGTTTTATAAGCAGTAATTGATGCACCTGTTGGTGGTCCACATGTGGTATCCGCCACAGGGTCCAAATTATATCCATACCAAAATGTTGTTGGAGTTGGAGTCAAGGTAGCTGTTGGTGTGATTGTATTGGTTGGGGTAATAGTTGGTGTAACCGTTCTTGTCGGTGTTTGTGTATTAGTTGGGGTGATTGATGCGGTAGGTGTAATTGTTGCAGTTGCGGTAATAGATGGTGTTGGTGTAATTGAAGATGTTGGTGTTTGCGTTGGTGTAATTGTTACCGTTGCAGTAATTGATGGTGTTGGTGTTTGTGTTGGTGTAATCGTACGTGTCGCGGTGATACTTGGCGTAGGCGTGATTGATGATGTTGGTGTAATAGTTGCTGTAATAGATGGTGTTGCGGTAATAGATGGTGTAGGTGTGATTGATGATGTTGGCGTAATGGTTGCTGTAATAGATGGTGTTGGTGTTATACTTGATATTGGTGTAGCAGTATTTGATGGCGTAATAGAAGCCGTCGGGGTAATTGATGATGTAGGTGTAATTGTTGGTGTAATAGTACGTGTTGCAGTGATACTTGGTGTGGGTGTAACAGTATTTGTCGGCGTTATAGATGCAGTTGGTGTAATAGATGATGTAGGTGTAATTGTTGCTGTAATTGATGGTGTGGCGGTAAACGATGGTGTAGGTGTTAATGATGCGCCAAATGATGGTGTGACTGATGGTGTGGGTGTGATAGTTCTTGTTGGTGTTGGTGATACGGCCACAAAATCACTTTTTACCAAAAGTTGGCTTGTGGTTTTAGGTAAAATAGAACCCGAATCCGTAATAATATTTACATAACTAATAGCTCTACCTTTGGTAAGACCTAAATTTAACAATGGTATTGTGGTGACTGGAGTGAAGATACCTGCCTGTACCGCTTGATTTAAGTCGGTATCTGTTACAACTTCATTATTCGTAATCCCCGTCCAAGCCGTCATATTATAATCCTAATCTTTTTTCCAACTCTATTATTCTTTGTTCTAATTGTAAGATTTTTAATGTGTGAACATCACTATAGTTAACCGTCATAGGGTCTGTTCCAACAACCAAATCTCCACATAGTTTCTGAACTTCTTGAGCTGAATAACCATATCTTACTTGGTCATCACCCTTAAACTTAAATTGAATAACTTCTAAAGTAGAAAGGTCAATTTGTGGGTTTCTATTTATTATATTTTTTAATGTCTCGTCAGATGTTTCATAATATGCGGTGGCTCCAACAGTTCCACTAACTTCTAACTTATATGTTCCTGATGGCGTAACACTAAGACCAACTGAAGTTCCGCCCGCATTTTGTTGCATTATACTGTTTCCTAATGCAGTTGTTCCTGTAAATAATGGAACATAATTTGTTGTACCATTAACTGATGGTGTTAAACCCGAAGAACCACTAGAACCACTAGAACCACTTGTACCATTTGTACCACTACCCGCACCAAATGTAACAATTGCATTACCTGTAATTGGTGTACCAAATGACAATGTTATTTGATTAACACTATCGGAAACAACACTTAATGGGATAATGATTGAGTTTGTACTATCATAAACCTCAACTGCGGGATATCTTTGATTTAAATTATGTGCAACAATCCATGTGCTACTTGCTGAAGCTTGATTATAAACATACGATGCACCAATACCGCTTGACCCACTTGAACCTGACGAACCAAAGAATGTACCATTTAAACCACTAGTTCCACTACTTCCCGATGTACCAACACCATAAGTAAATGTAGCAAACCCCGATTTACTTGTTACAAATGTTAATATTGTTTGATTTACACTTGTACTTTGAATATCAGATGGTATCATGACATAACCATTACCATCATAAACAGTAATAACAGGATAAGATACCCCTAAATTATGATTAACTGTCCATGTTGTCGATGCTGATGATTGTGTATGTGTAAATGTTGCACCTACAGATGAACCTGACGAACCTGCAGTTCCTGATGAACCACTTGAACCTGACGTACCACTACTTCCCGAAGAACCTGAAGAACCTCCTGAACCTGCCGTACCCATGGTTCCCGAAGAACCACTAGAACCTGAACTACCACCCGTACCCGCAGTTCCCATAGTTCCTGATGAACCTGAAGAACCTCCCGAACCTGCAGTACCGTTAGTACCGCCCGTTCCTGAAGAACCCGAACTACCACTACTTCCCGAAGAACCTGAACTACCTGATGTACCACCACTACCCGCTGTACCATTTGTACCTGAAGAACCACCTGTACCGGCAGTTCCTGCAGTACCTGCAGCACTTACCCAAGCAGTACCTGTATATCTATAAAGATTGGTGTCTGTTGTGTTGTAATATAATGAGCCTGTAGCAGGGGCGCCGGCAGCAGTTGTGCTTGCACCGTAAGGTAAAGATAAACTACCCGTTACCCTTAATGCTCCAGTTACATCATGATAATCAGTTAAATCATTACCAAATACGTTATTTCCGTTTGAGAAAGATTCTGTGACATATATTGTTGAGGAACTTATTATATATTGTTGAGCGGTTAAATTACCTGTAATAACTAATGACCCCGTTACTATCGCATTAGATGCAATTCTTACCGTAGTTCCGTCATCTGTAATATTTGAATTGGTAATACCTGTTGCGGATGCAAATTTAACAATTGTATTTTGAGTACCTGATACAGATACTGACGTACCTGATGTTCCCCCACTACCTGCGGTACCTGTACTTCCTGAAGAACCCGAACTACCACTACTTCCTGATGTACCACCAGAACCTGCAGTTCCCATAGTCCCCGAACTACCTGATGAACCCGATGTTCCACCTGAACCTGCGGTTCCCATTGTTCCTGAAGAACCACTAGAACCCGAGCTACCACCCGTACCTGCGGTACCCATTGTACCACTACTACCCGATGTTCCACCTGAACCTGCGGTTCCCATAGTACCACTAGAGCCTGAGCTACCTGAAGAACCTGAAGTTCCTCCACTACCTGCGGTGCCCATAGTTCCCGAACTACCACTGCTTCCTGACGTACCACCCGAACCTGCAGTTCCCATGGTTCCCGAAGAGCCTGAACTACCTGAAGAACCTGATGTTCCACCACTACCTGCGGTACCTGTACTTCCTGAAGAACCACTTGACCCCGACGTACCACTTGAACCGGCAGTACCATTTGTTCCCGCAGTACCCGCAGTACCTGCAGTTCCCGCCGCTGCTAACCAAGCGGTACCTGAATATCGATATAAATTGGTATCTGTTGTGTTATAGAATAAAGAACCTGTGGCGGGAGCTCCTGCTGCTGCTGTGCTTGCTCCATATGGTAATGATAAACTACCTGTAACTCTAAATGCTCCCGTAACATCATGATAGTCGGTTAAACTATCTCCAAGTACGTTATTACCTTTATTGGTTATACTACCCGTAACTACTAATGAACCAAGGATATTTATATCACCTGAAACTTCACCTGAGCCGGATACTGATAACGAACCTGTTATTTTGGGGTCAAATATATTCATTTAAAATCGATATTATACTATAAATACTTGTTCAATAAATTATGTTTCATTTATATTAATAAATGATACGTTTTGTTTTATGTGTTACATTCCAAAAAATCCCATCATACCCATTGGGTCAAAAGTTGATGATAATGCATATTCCTGAGCCCTCAGATATGCTATGTTACCATCGGCTGCTGCACCACCAAACGTTGGGTTATATGTTTGAGTGCCTGCGCCCGTCACTACTTTAAATTGTGATATGATTTCTTGTCCTGATGTTGTTGTTCCGAAACCCGTTGATTGTGCCGTACTCCAAGAACCATTTGTTGTATCTGCATCACCTGTTCTAGTTCCGTTATTTTCTCTACCAACAACACCTAATATAAATTCACCAGTTGGAATAGTATCGATTGATGTTATGGTTGGAGTTGCGGTACTATCAGTATTTGATGCAAATTGAGTACCCGTAATCGGTAATCTCACCCCACCTGTAGATGATACTACTTCTGTTAATGTCCAAGCTTTAGCAACTGTCGCTGTAGCAAATCCATAAGTAATTGTGTTACCTGTGGTAAATGTTGATATGGGTGCAGTTATTACGGTTAATGCAGAACCATTATTTACGGTGTTTGGGTCATTTAATGAAAATGTTGCAAAGGACCATAAATTACCCGCAGAATCTGTCCATGTTAGTGCACCATCGGAAGGGTCTGAACCTTGCGCACCTGCATTATCAAAACAAATACACAAAATACCAAAACTATTTGGTGTAAAATTAGATGTTGGACTTATTACCAAAGAAGTTGATGAAGTATTATTACCACCAGACCCTCTATTTGTTCCCGTTAACGCCATTAATAATAAATTGAGTACTCGTTTATTTGTATTGAATTTATTATTTCTTCATCCGTCATTGTATTTGGAAAAATAAATGGTGAACGAGATAATTGTTGTATTCTCACATCATTCTCATCATACATATTACATTCCGCAATCAATGATGTTGAATTGTCATCAAATACACTTTTTTCAAATAATTCTATCTTTTTAATCATATCCTTTTATATTTCGTATCCGTTTACTTGTATATACACTGTCATTGCCGCTGATGTTGTTACGTGAAGAACGTGGTCTGCGGTTGTTGATACATATGGTACAGGAAATGGTTTTACCACACCCGGCGTTGATGTTGCCGATGGTACAAAGTTTCCTCTAAATATTGCCGGTGTTGTACCTGCACTATATGCAGTAGTTGCGGATGCTGCTTGGAATAATGTAACCAATCCGGCGGTTGTACCCGCAGTTGTGATTGTTAAATCCGTTACCACAAACTTTTTACCCGATGTTGGTACCCATAAGTTAGTACCAGTTTGTGCTGTGGTGTATTCAGCATCTTTATGAACTAATGTATATCCAAAGTTATGTGGTGCCGCACCCGTATCAATACCTGCAAGCAATTGTTGTGAATTAGTTACGTTAACAAAGTGACTAACTGTAGCGCCTAATGTTGCGGTAGTTCTAATTCTAATTTGTCTCATACCGCCACAAGCGATATGATAAGTTCTTCCCAATGTTGGAGTAATGTTAGTTCCTGTTACCCACATATCGTTTGTAGCGTCAAATACCTCAACACCAAACCAGTTTGTTCCATCCGAAGTCGACTCGAAAGTAAATGTACCCGTAGTTGTTGTTCCAATACCAAATGTCATAGTATTTGCACCTTCAACATCAATTGTTGATGCTGAGTTTGTTGCTGTCGCTAACGCAGTTGGATTATATCTATGAGCAAAACCAGGACCTGTACCGACAGCCATTATACCGACCGTAGTGTTGTTTGCACTTGAGCCTGAAAGAGAATCTATTGTGCGAATTCTATCCCAAGTTGTACCGTTAAAACCTAAACCCGCAGCACCAACAATTGTGGTTGATGGATTGGTTGTTGTATCGGCCAAAGTGGTACCTGTGGGTAATTGGTCTGATGCAATTACTACGGGTGATGAGTTTGCTGATGTTGCCTGTCCGTTGGGGTTATTTGGATTATATGCCATATTTTTTTAATTTTTAATTTTATACTATATACCAGTTTGAACCTGATGGTATTAATGTTATTGATTCATATATTTTTGTTAAACCGGCAGTTAAACTACCATCAATTGTTTCAGACGCATTTGCATCCACAGTTAACGTTGGTGTACCCGCAATTTTCTTAATTCTTAATTGAGATGTATTGTTTACTGCGGTTGGTAAATTGATTGTAAATGTACCCGCAGTTGTATCTCCAAAAATTACAATACTACCCGTCGTAATTGTTTCAGTAAATGTGGTTGTTACCGTTCTAACTAAATAACTATTTAATCCCGAAGTACCTGAAGTACCACCTGAACCTGCGGTTCCCATTGTTCCTGACGAACCACTTGAGCCTGAAGAACCTGATGTTCCACCACTACCCGCAGTTCCACCACCAACACCTGAAGTACCTGATGTTCCTCCACCAATTGTCGCATAAGCTGTACCTGTTTGAGCAATTGAGAAGAAAATTGTTGATGTATTTACATCGGTTGCCGTAATTCTTGATGGAATCACAACATTATCTGACGAATCGTATATTGTTATTGATGGGTATTTTTCACCCAAATTGTGAGTAAATGTCCACGTTGTACTTGGTGAACTAACCACATACTTAGCACCACCCGTAGACGATGCAGTACTTACCCAAGCCGTACCTGTGTATTTGTATATATTAGTATCTGCTGTGTTATAATATAACGAACCTGTTGCAGGTGTTCCTGCAGCCGTGGTAGACGCGCCGTATGGTAATGATAAACTACCCGTTACTCTAACTGAACCAGTAAAGTCATGATAATCCGTTAAATCATTACCAAATACATTGTTTCCATTTGAGAACGACTCGGTTAAATATACAGTTGATGAGCTGATTATGTATTGTTGTGCAGTTAAATTACCCGTAATTACTAATGAACCCGTAACTGTAGTATTTCCATTTATTCTAACATTTGTACCATCATCCGTAATATTTGAGTTGGTAATACCTGTAGCTGAAGCAAACTTAACAATCGTGTTTTGCGTACCCGATACCGATACTGAAGTTCCTGAAGAACCACTACTTCCTGATGTTCCTGAAGAACCACTTGAACCTGATGTTCCACCTGAACCTGCAGTTCCCATAGTTCCCGAAGAACCACTTGAACCGGACGAACCACTACTTCCTGATGTACCACCTGAACCTGCGGTTCCCATCGTTCCTGAAGAACCGCTTGAACCTGAAGTTCCACCACTACCGGCAGTACCTGTACTTCCTGATGAACCACTACTACCCGATGAACCCGATGTTCCACCTGAACCTGCAGTTCCCATAGTTCCTGAACTACCACTACTGCCTGAAGAACCTGATGTTCCACCTGAACCTGCGGTTCCCATAGTTCCTGATGAACCCGAAGAACCTCCCGAACCTGCGGTTCCCATGGTTCCTGAAGAACCTGAACTACCACTAGAACCTGAGGTACCCGAAGAACCTCCTGTACCTGCAGTACCATTAGTACCTGATGTACCACCCGTTCCACTAGTTCCTGCTGCAACTAACCAAGCAGTACCTGTATATCTATAAACATTTGTATCTGTTGTATTATAAAATAACGAACCAGTGGCAGGAGTACCCGCTGCGGTTGTTGATGCACCATATGGTAGACTTAAACTTCCAGTTACTCTTAAAGCACCGGTTACATCGTGGTAATCGGTTAAATCGTTACCAAATACGTTGTTTCCATTTGAGAATGATTCCGTAAGGTATATTGTTGATGAACTAACAATATATTGTTGTGCAGTTAAATTACCCGTAATTACTAACGACCCCGTCACAATTGCGTTAGATGCTATTCTTACAGTAGTCCCGTCATCCGTAATATTTGAATTTGTTATTCCGGTTGCGGATGCAAACTTAACAATGGTGTTTTGTGTACCTGATACAGATACTGACGTACCTGAAGAGCCTGAACTACCACTTGAACCGGAACTACCTGACGTTCCACCCGAACCTGCGGTTCCCATTGTACCTGAAGAACCACTACTTCCTGAAGAACCTCCCGAACCTGCAGTTCCCATTGTTCCCGAAGAACCTGATGTGCCACCTGAACCGGCAGTACCATTGGTTCCTGATGTTCCACCACTACCCGCAGTTCCCGAAGAACCTGAACTACCAGAAGAACCACCCGTTCCCATCGTACCACTACTACCCGAAGTTCCTCCACTACCCGCAGTACCATTTGTTCCACCCGAACCTGCAGTACCATTTGTACCACTTGTTCCACCACTACCTGCGGTGCCTGAGCTTCCCGATGAACCCGAACTTCCTGAAGAACCTGATGTACCACCACTACCTGCGGTGCCCATAGTACCACTACTTCCTGAAGAGCCACTACTTCCTGAAGAACCTGAAGTTCCACCTGAACCTGCGGTACCTGTACTTCCACTTGAGCCTGAACTACCTGAAGAACCACCAGTACCTGCTGTACCATTAGTACCCGACGTTCCACCTGTTCCACTACTTCCTGAAGTACCCGCAGCGCTTAACCAAGCTGTACCTGTATATCTATAAATGTTGGTGTCTGTGGTATTATAAAATAATGAACCCGTTGTAGTTGTTCCTGCCGATGCCGTTGATGCTCCGTATGGTAAACTTAAACTTCCCGTTATTCTTAATGCACCCGTAAAATCGTGATAGTCAGTCAAATCATTTCCAAAGACGTTGTTACCATTAGAAAACGATTCAGTTAAATAAATCGTAGATGAACTGATTATATATTGTTGTGCAGTTAAATTACCTGTAATAACCATTGAACCGGTTACTATGGTATTTGAATTAATTCTTACCGTAGTTCCGTCATCTGTTATGTTGGAATTTGTAATTCCTGTTGCTGAAGCAAATTTAACTATAGTATTTTGTGTACCCGAAACAGATACAGACGTTCCCGAAGAACCGCTTGAACCTGAGCTACCGCTACTTCCTGAAGAACCTCCTGAACCCGCGGTACCCATTGTGCCACTAGAACCTGAAGTACCTCCACTACCCGCAGTACCGTTTGTTCCACCTGTACCCGAAGAACCTGAAGAACCCGATGTACCACCACTACCGGCAGTACCGTTAGTTCCCGATGTTCCTCCGCTACCTGCAGTACCATTAGTACCCGATGTACCACCTGAACCGGCGGTACCTGTACTACCACTTGTTCCACTTGAACCTGAACTACCCGATGTTCCTCCCGAACCCGCAGTTCCCATGGTTCCTGAACTACCTGAGCTACCAGAAGAACCACCAGTTCCCATAGTTCCTGAACTACCTGAAGAGCCCGATGTACCACCTGAACCTGCAGTACCCATTGTTCCTGAGCTACCACTACTTCCCGATGTTCCACCTGAACCTGCGGTTCCCATGGTTCCCGAAGAACCTGAACTACCCGATGTTCCGCCTGAACCTGCGGTTCCATTTGTACCCGAAGTTCCCGTTGTTCCTGAAGAACCACTTGAGCCTGAACTACCTCCCGAACCTGCAGTACCATTGGTCCCCGATGTTCCACTTGAGCCGGATGAACCACTACTTCCGCTTGAGCCTGAAGAACCTGATGTTCCCCCACTACCTGCAGTACCATTAGTTCCGCTTGTACCACCACTACCTGCAGTTCCGTTTGTTCCGGATGTTCCCCCTGAACCTGCGGTTCCGTTAGTACCTGATGTACCCGCACTTCCTGTTGAACCATTAGTACCTGAAGTACCTCCTGAACCTGAAGTTCCACTCGTATTGTTTACTGTTATTATATTACCTCCCGCATCAACTGCCAAACTTGCAACGGTAACACCTGTAAATGCAGTCGCACTGTTATATGCAGGAAATTGAATTTGCTTTGTGTGCATATTTGCGGACCATACTACCGCATCACTTGAAGCATTACTACCTCTTAATAATCTTGTAAAGTTTTGGTAATTATCAAGCATTGAAGCTGATGTATATCCGCTAAGATTTGATGCTTGTAATAATAATTGACCACCTTCACCATTAGCACCCCCATTTGGTGGACCAAGTATTAAAGTATTTTCACTTGATGGGCCTAAAGAATTTATAGCTAAACTGCCAACATTAACTCTTACGGAACCCGTAAAATCGTGATAATCATCTGAACTGTTACCAAATACATTCGAACCACTTGAGAATGATTCTGTAATATATATTTGAGATGAACTTACTATATATTGTTGAGCAGTTAAAAATCCTGTTACAACTAATGAACCTGTTACGGTTGTATTTCCATTCAAACGAATATTTGTTCCGTCATCTGTGATATTTGAGTTGGTGATACCTGTTGCCGATGCGAACTTAACAATCGTATTTTGAGTACCTGATACAGATACTGACGTACCTGAAGAACCACTTGAGCCTGAAGACCCGCTTGAACCAGATGTACCACCCGAACCGGCTGTGCCCATGGTTCCCGAAGAACCACTACTTCCCGAAGACCCTGATGTTCCACCTGAACCTGCGGTACCATTAGTACCTGATGTACCCCCTGAACCTGCGGTTCCTGAAGACCCACTTGAGCCTGAAGACCCTGATGTTCCTCCACTACCTGCGGTACCGTTAGTACCCGCAGTACCTGTTGTGCCACTACTTCCTGATGTTCCACCACTACCGGCAGTTCCATTTGTACCACCCGTTCCTGAAGAACCTGACGTTCCACCAGAACCTGCAGTTCCCATTGTACCACTACTACCTGAAGTTCCTCCACTACCTGCGGTGCCATTAGTACCTGATGTACCACCACTACCGGCCGTACCCATGGTTCCCGATGAACCACTACTTCCCGAAGACCCCGATGAACCACCCGAACCGGCAGTTCCTGAACTACCTGAAGAGCCGGAAGTTCCACCTGTACCCATAGTACCACTTGAACCTGAAGAACCTGAGCTTCCACCCGTTCCTGCTGTACCATTAGTACCTGAAGTACCTCCTGAACCTGCAGTACCATGAGTACCTGAAGTTCCACCACTACCCGACGAACCGCTTGAGCCTGATGAACCACTACTTCCTGAAGAACCTGAAGTTCCACCACTACCGGCAGTACCATTAGTACCTGAAGTACCTCCTGAACCTGCAGTTCCATTAGTTCCTGAAGTTCCCGATGAACCACTAGTTCCCGAACTACCACCAGAACCCGAAGTTCCCGATGAACCACCCGTTCCTGAAGTTCCCGATGTTGCTGCAGTATATGACGTTCCATTAATAATTAATGAACCTGTAATATCTACCGAACCTGTGAATTGGTGTGTGTCATCTGATGTATCGCCAAATTTGGTTGAACCTGATTCATATAATACGGATGATGTTACAATTGTTGTATGAATTTCAGTTGCAGTCAATGTACCATTAACATACACATCGGTATTAACTCTTAATGCTCCATTTTCTAATGATGCACTAATCGCCCCACTTACAATTTTACTTACATCAAGTCCGGTTACTCCACTTACTGAAATACCGTATAATCCCGCACCACTACCAACAAATGAACCCGATATCGTATTAGATACATTTAATGAACCTGTGATTGCATAATCACCTGTTAATTGTTTACTATGTTCCCATAAACCTGTTGTGGTATTATATACAGGTAAATCACCATTATTTGCATTTGCAACATAGATCGGAAGAGCGTCGTGTAGGGAAA
>ERZ650310.326-NODE-326-length-14562-cov-5.377128_pt1 | contig 14562 bp, 25 predicted proteins | sample MGYA00376246_ERZ650310 | MGnify/ENA primary metagenome ERZ650310 (study PRJEB26733, sample SAMN07839286) | wastewater metagenome | biome: small river; feature: stream; material: water | place: USA: North Carolina | collected 2016-03-01 ...
ATCAGCACCAGCACCAGCCCACTTCATCATCTCAGGAACCACGACGATACGGAACTGATCAATGGCACCAACTTCACCATTCAACAGGGTACCGCCAGCAGCATACTTCTCTACCGAGATGAATGCAGGGTTACTGTGCAGATCGGTCATAGCCTTGATCGTAGGCAGCAACTCAGAACCGATGTAGATGACACGCGAAGAACTTAGTGTCTTGGTATCCACCAGACGAGTACCTGTGAAGATAGTCGTATTCTTCGGAGTACGGTTGTTATCCAGATCAATGGACAACCGCATCAGATCACCGTAGGTAACGATATCATCAGTGCCAGCAGTACCCATCTCAGAGTTCTGGGTAGCATCACCGGCATAACGAATCGTTCCAGCAGAGTTGATCAAGTCAATCTGCAGAGCATCTTCGGTAATCTCGTTGGCACCATTCAACAGTTCACGGTTGATATGCATTTCCAGTTCAGCATCAGAATCAAAGTCCAGAGACTCTTGGGTGTACTCATCAAAGAAACCAAACTTCTCAAAGGTACCCTCAAGTTCCACACGCTTGAAGCCAACACGATTAACACGACCACCATTCTCAGAGAGAACAGGCAGCTTACCGGAGATGGTACCGATGTCCTTGCTGGAGCCATATAGATTACCGGACAACTGTTCGCTGGTAAGCAGAGCAGTAGCATTAGTACCTGCAGCGTCATTCAGCAACAGTGCAATAGCCAACAGGGTAGCCTTCTGTGCAGTGGTATAGACACCATAGAGGTTCTGACCATAGTTGGAAGCGGTAGGAGCAGGACTTGCACCTTTACTGGCAGCAACAGTAGCAGCAGTACCCAGAGTAATGGTCAAGGTAGCACAACCAGCTAATGCACCAGAACCATCTGCACCAACAGCAACAGCTAAACCAGATGCTTCAAGAGCAGCTTCAGCAGCTACCTTACCAGCATTCAATACCTGTAGTACTAACGATGGAATGAATGCTTTGTGGTAGCCACTATCAATAGTAACACCAGCAGCATCAATACCCTGATCACTGTTGTTCTGAACGTCTAACAATGGAATATAAATATTACGTTTAATTGTCTTACCAAAGTTTTTAGGCATTTGGGTAACATCAGCTAATTGACTGAAATACTGCGTTTTAGCAATTTCCATCAAAGCTTGTTTTTGGTAGAAGAACGTATTGATCTGACTACCAATAGTGGATGGTGTCACACCAGGTTGGTTATAGGACTGAGCCATGATTTTAATCTCTCAAGTTTAGGTATAAAGCAACAGTGCCTTATACAATAGTTTTAGCGTACTCTGCAAATTCTTTATCCGTCATGGCTAAAGGATTCACAACAATAGGAACACTCTTAGCAGGAGCAGGTTTACCACCAGCACCAGCAGCTTTACGTTGATTGTCCAATGCAGCATTGTTTCCCTTAACCACTACAGGAACTACAGCAGCAGGTTTAGTACCTACTAGCTTACCTGCAGCATGTAACGTATTACCTGCTTGCTGATACATCTGTAACAGACTGCCCTGCATACGACCAAACACACGCTCACTAGCAATATACCCCATGATCTGATCATAGATACCATTAGAAGCATGCTCAATCAAATCTCGTATAATCACAGGATTCTTAGCAATAGCACTACGACTGTCTTCATCAAACTCATAAGCAACAGCATTTAATACGCGAGGGTAGTTGGGTTGATCTTTCAACTCATCCAGTACATCTTGTAAAGCTAATGACTCTTGGTTTGGTGCAACAACTGTAGGAGCATAACTATCAGCTTTCTCCTGTGAATCCACATCATAAATATCAAGCTGACTATCCTTAATAAGCTTGGCAATAGCATTAGGATTCTTATTATGCAAATCAATTAAGAAGCTAAGTTTACCTTCATCAAGAAGACTATGCTCTTCAAGCATTTTAATAAGAGGTCTGTGCTGCTTCAGCTCTCCCATCTTCTTGTTGTAGTTAGCTCCCATTTGCATCAAGGCAATGGCATCCTCCGCAGACTTAACCTGCATGGTTGTTCCATTAGCTTTGAACGGTGCTGTCACTTGATCATAAAAATCTTTATGTTCACTTGTGGCAGTCGTCTCAGCAGTAGACTCTTTCTTCTCAGACACAGCCTCAGAAGTAGTATCATCTTTTAATGGTTCAACAACAGCCGTAGCATCAGCTTCATCCACCACATCAGTCGGTTGCTCACTAGCGTTCGCCTCCGCCTGTGTGGTTACTTCAGCTTCTGCCACTGGCTGCTTAGTAGGATCATAGTTACGAATTTCTTCATCCGTCATGTTCAAGAAGTTGGTTAAGACTTCAGCCTCATTGCCACCATTCCCGTCATCATCGTCATGAATAGGATCACTCATTGCCTAGTTCCTCATAGATTTTATCTAGCTCATTTTGAGCTTCATAGAGATACACACCTGCTGACTCACCCCTAGAGACAATGACTTCTAAATATCTATTTAGGAAGCTGATACTATCAATACCTCTGTTGATCACTTCAGGTTCAGTAGTCTTTACTTTCTCATGGACTAAGCGTACTGCTTCTTTTACAAGATACCCATTGAGAATAACTAACTGAAAATCCTTATTCTGATTCAGACGTACTAATGCTTCAGCAAGTGCCATATCGACTTTAGCTTCATCAATGTCTTTTTGAAGATCATCGGTTACAGACATATACACTCCAAATTAAAAGAAGATGAGTCCCACAGGAACCCATCAAAAACCAACTCTAAACCAAGTGTTAACCATTTGCACCTACTTTTGGTTGTAGGATGCTCTTGAGCACCTCAGAGTCTCTCATACCCTGTTGCTTAACAGACTCTAAATTAACAGCATGTTCAGTATCAATAGCCTTACCTACGATAGCTGCTTGATGATCATTAGCCTGTTTCTCCAGCTCTCTTTCATGGTCAATACCACTGGATTTCTCCATGAACTTGAGATTGCCATTATCAGCATTAGACTGAATATGATCAGCTCTTGCACCTTCAGTAATAGTCTTAGCTTGATACAATGGAATTTTAGACATGATCTCTTGAGCCTGTGCATTCATCAATGCAGCCTCAGCAGCAATCTTATCCATCTCCAATTGCATCTTCTTCATAGCCATTTCATCAGGCTGAGGTTGATAGTCTCTCAACTGTTTAGCAAGTAATGGCATCTTTCTAAGTTTAGCAATATCAACCAAGATCATCTTAGTCATAGCAGGATCTAAGTTATTACCCATAGTCTGTAACATGAAAGCCAACTCTTGAGCTTTGGCATCATCAGCTTCAGCAGTAGAGATAGTAAGTCTCAAATCATAATTACCTGCCAAGTCATCTCTACGAATAGGAATAAACTCACCACTGGTAATACGAACTACTTCTTCTTCCTCTAAGAAGATAGCATTCATGGCTATAATCTTTTTACCTACCTGAATCAGTCCATCAGCAAGTCTTCTAAGGATACCTGCCTCACGCTTACTAGCAGCATCAAGAACACCCCTAACAGCAGCAGATGTAGTGCCACTACCCCCAAGACTATTACCCTGAATACCGCTACTGAAAGCTTTCACACCAGTCATTGAATCAGCTTCATTACTAAACAATTGAAGCAATGCCATAGCAGATTGAGGAATCTCAGGAAACTTATGTGTAATCACATGGTTCGCTGGATTGTAGGTAGGATTAAATTCGTAGTCACCACCACGTTCATATCTACGCTTGTTGGTGGGATCCAACATCCCTTTAGCCATACCTGTCTGAGCATTAGCAGATCTACCCAATAGATCAACCATACCCCTGACAATAGCTCCCTGTATCTTCTGATTGTCCTCAAGAAGAGCACCATCAGGTTCACCATAAACGCTCTTACGCACAGGCAAATACTGAACCAGTACAAAGGGAGGTTTCTGATCTGGGTATGGATTTAACTCCATTCTGATCAGCGTATCACCTATCCAAGTAGCGACAAAAGGAACAGTACTACCAGTACCATGAATATCCCAATATCCCCAATATTCGTAAGCAACAAGTCTTTTTCTTGCCTCGTCTTGGAATCTAAAGTTGGCTGCTTCTGAACCTTGGAGGGTGTGGTCTGGTTGTGCGAGGGGGTTTGAGTTGGATACATTGATTTGACTCAGGTTCTTGTAGATCCCTTCTTTCAAGAGATCTGACATGGAAGTTTCAAAAGATTCAATAATGAATCCTGCCTTATCCAAATCCCCATTACAAGTGGGATCTATAGAGATATTACGACTATCTCTTACACTTAAAGTTGGATGATTTTTAAGTGTCTTCTTAACCTTAACTTTAGAACTACCTGTAACAATAACCCGTATAGGTTGTCCCTGTTCTTGGCTCATTCGCATACCAAGCTTAACTTCCTCTGGCAGTCTAAAGAATGCCTGTGGATCAGTACTTTGTAACTGCATGTACTGCTCATACTCAGCAATCACACTTTCATCAACTATAGCACCATATTCAGGTTTGTCTTCTTCAACTTCTTCCTGATAGAAGCACCAGCCAGTACGCATAATAACTGTACCTTCATCGACAGCAGTACGTATGTACTCGTCAACAAAAGCAGTCTTATTAATTTTAGTATCGAACTGGTTATTAATAACAATACTATTCTGTTCTGCTCCATCTTTATCTTCCCAAGATACAGGAGCGACATCAAACAACTTCTCAGCAGATAGCATAGGCTCAGACAATGAAGCATATCTCCATTCAGCCTGTCTACGAATTAACTTAGGTGTAACCTTAGATCTTCCCTCAGAAGGTTTAATAGCAGCAGTTCCAGTAACAGTGATATTGTCATACCACGTACTTAGCCTAGAAGTATGAGTACTCAATGAAGTACTGCATTCCTGTAAGTCAGCTTTAAGTTGTGCCAGTGTAGGAGCTTTAGACCACGTAGGCTGAAGGTTCTCAACAGGAACAGTACTATAAATTTTAGGTATCTCAATCATTATACGAATCCTTTAGAAGTGAATCGGGTATTGTCTACGGACTCTTCTACTTCAATACCTGAACCAAGTAATAAAGCACACGTAGCCTCGAATTTAGCATAATAGTTATTACCAGTATGGAATGGAGTCTTATTCACAGCTCCCTCAATACCCGAACTATTAAATACTCTTGAAGCAATGAAATATAACAAAGCCTCTAAATAAGTACTGGGCAACTCTATCACTGTATCCTTTGGCTCATACACAGCCAATAGATCAACAGGTACAGCTTCAATAGGTAAAGGTTTAGCCTTACAAGTAACTGTCAATACTTGAGCTGCTACATCTTTAAACTTCAGTGTTGTAGGTGTCATAGAACTAACACTACCAATAGTACTAGCAATGTTACTACCCATAGGAATCTCTACACCATCTGTAGTAGTAACACTTAAAATCTCAATAACTTCACTGGTAGTACCCACAGCATAAAGAGTAGTACCATCAACAACAGTAATTGGTATCTCAATACGTTTAAGTTCAAATCTTTTATATAACTCACCAACACCCAAGTTAACATGAGTAATAAGACGATTGTATTCTTTAACATTAATGCTTCCCTCCTCAGCCATAGAGAGGGCTGCAAACTCTCCATACACTAAATTATCAAATACCTCTTGCAGAGTAATACTCATAAAAACCTCAAACTACATAACTATTGTTGAAGCCTTCATTATTGTCCACATCTTCCATATCCCACAAGCCATTACTTCCCATAACTGGAGTACCTGAAGCTTCAGAAGGTTTGAAAGGTTTCATTACAGATAACATAGAAATAGTATCAATGAAGTCATCATGCTTACTCTTGAATCCTCCAACAGATGCAAGACTTAATTCATTAAGCATCTCACCCATCTCAATACCAGCTTTCTTCTCTTCAGGGAAATACATCTTACCCATCTTGAACATAGGAACCATGATATTAAATCTAGTCAACTTACCAGTACTCGGACGTATACCCGGCTTATTAGAATTACCACTGGAAACCAAAGTAAAGAACATGTTCTTTACCAACATCTGATCTTGAATCCAAGGAATGAATCCTTCCTGTTGTCCAGACACCTCAATCCCTACACCCATAGGTTTATAGATCTGCACATAATTAAATAAGTCCTCCATGTTCTTATCCATTGTCTGTCGTGCACATCTACCATCTACCCAAAACCAATCACCTACATTATTGTATGCCCATACACTTGTTACTGCGAAGTCAGCATGTTGCTTCTCAGAAGTTGTGTAGTCAGTCGTAATGTAAAAGTTAAAATTCGCACGATTCTTCAAAACTCTTTCAAGTTTATACCAGCGAATATCAGCATCATGAATAAGACGATCATCATCACTCATAATTCTTAACATTAACTCTTGATTAAAGCCTGCGGTTGAACCGTCATCTACAGCTAAGTCATACATAGTCTTCACATACTCATAAGTAAAACGATCTTCCCAAGAACCTCTAAATTCTTCCTTAGTACAAGGGAAAGTCTCACAAACAGGATAGACATTTACGTCCCATGCCCCACTCTCTACAGCCAAATATAAGGGATCTGAAGCATTAAACGGAGTACCGCTCCATACGATCATATTTCTGCTAGGATGTAGTGCATACGCTAATGCCTTATTCACTGTATCCCTAATTTTACTAATAATCGTCTCAGATCTCGCATCTTCATCAGAAACCAAGTCATCAAGTACAGCCAGTCTAGGTCTTTTACCTAATTCCCTAGTACCCCGAACACCAGTACATGCACCATACCCTTTAACAATAAAAGTATTCCCATCAATATTAGTAAAAATCCATTTAATATCTGTAAATCTAATAGTAGGAATATACTTCTGTAAGAATGCTGAGTTCTGCCACCTAAACTCTAAGTTGTTTCTCATGGTTTTTACACCATTATCAATAGAGTCCGATACATACAAAGCTAACTCTATCTTACCGAAGTTAGGTATCTCCCCATACACAGCCAAATACAAGAATAAATACTCACCCATCAAAGTACTCTTAGCTGCTCCCCGATGAACCATGTTAAGAATACGTACAATGGTCTTATTTTTAGGGATATTACCTATCCCATCCAACATCTTAAAGTGTAATACAGGTGTCTTGTTTTCTTCCCCTTCTCCACCATTAACCATCTTAATAAAAGTAACAAATTCTAAGGCAAAATCAGTAGGAACATACAAATGATCATTAGCATAGCTAACCCCATTCAACCATTCATCTACCGTCTTAGGAGTAATCTTCATTTGGTATCCTTTGGTACATGACCACACTTTTGACAAATCTTAGAGGGATAACCAACATATACATGCTGGCACTTGAACCAAGAAAGAAATATCTTAATCATGGTTATCCCCTAAACATTTTAGTTTCATCAATCATGACACCACACTTAGTACACTTCCATGTGTCCCCTTTGTGGTACTTATATTCGTGCCTACACACAAATCTTTTGAACCAAGTAATAAACATTATCTACTACCCCTAAAGAGTTCATCTTTGTAATGCATGACACCACACTTAATGCAGTACCACTCACTTCTTTTACCATTGTAATTAAAGATGATCTCATCCCCATGTAGATTTCTAATCCAAGCATAGGCATGATCACACCGATATACTTTAAATAACCAGAGTAAGTATCTAATCAACTTCATTGGGTATCCCCCTTTAGACACTTACTTCTTAAAGCTGTCCTAGGAGCTACATCAAACCTTTCAGACAAAGGTACCTCACTGTAGTTTCTAGCTCTACCACACTTAACACATGTTTCAAATCTTGAACATCTAATAGTTGGGCTATAGGGTGAACTCCAGTGGTACTTAGCTTTACCCCATGTATGTATACAATCTAGGTAATGCCAACTCTCAGGAAAGAAAGACCTAAACCAAGCGTATAAACTCCATGTAGCTCTTTCACCAAACATATTAAATTTAGATACAGGGGCATAGAATCCTCTATGGTATATGCCCAAGGCTTTACACTCTAAAAATGTGTATACATTATTCAACTTCATGACACTCACCTTGTATAATTGTTGACTCAGCTACTTGTTTAGCAGACACCATACCTGCATTTAACTGTAGTCTTTGTTGTGCTACCAAAGCAGCAGTAGCCTCTCTCAAACTATCAAGAGTACTGTCACCCTTCACTCCAACATCTAATTCAATCTTGGTTACTTCAGGTGGCTTCAAGTGTAGAAGTATATTAGCAGCAGCATCACTTCTAACTTTTTCTGAATTAGCAGATCTCATTAACTCTGCTTGAGTATTCAAAGCTTCTTGTCTCAAGTCCATGTTCAAAACATAAATAGGAATCATAGTCTGCGCGTACACAAGATTAACTAATTTGTTATTCTTGTACATCGAAGCATAAGCACTAATGGTATTAGTCGGAGTATTGTTATCAATCATCTGCTTATACCTAGCAGGGAATGTTTTAATATAAGACTCAAACCCACTCTTACCCATCAGACGATAAGTAACATATTTTACTGCTGACAGATAATCCTCTGCCTTGAATCTACCTTCTTGTAGTACAGAAGTATAACTAACTAAGTTATCTCGATATTCCTTGTAGAAATGTGGATCAGTAATAGCTCTATTAACTTCATCTAAAAGAGCTACTCCAGCATTACCTGTTACCTTCTTAGGCATGATGGCATTAAGCTCATCAAGTGTCATAAGATCATTTGCCATTGTTCCAGTGTCCTGCAATAAAGATAATAGTATTGAACAACATCATTGTAGAAATACTAGCAATGAGTCCTAATAGAACCAAGTTATAAGGTATGTAGTTAGTTAAGCTATAGCTAGATGCTACACAAATAACTATCAAAGCTAGTAGTCTCATAGTGTTTACCGTAGTTAAGAATTACTTAGGGTATAGGGTAGTTAAACTTTTAGTCAAACTTTTTAATAATTTTTATAAAATTTAAAAAGTTTTGTAGGATTTATAATATAACTTTCAAGACAGGGTTACACCAATCCAGACACACACAAAGTTAACTACCCCCCCGTATAAAATCTCTGTAAAAAGAATGCTTATTTAATCCTTTGGATTAGGTATGAGGTATTCCCTCTTAACTGATAAAGGTAAAGTAAGTCATGACTACTCAAATCGTAACAATGTCATCAGCCCCACAACAACCAAGTGCATCAATTGGTGGTGTCTTCTCGGAGACATTAGCTGTATTGGCTCATGGCATGAGAGCTGCTGGCAATCTTGCACGTGCAGTTGATAACGTAAGTTACTCTGCTGTTGTAATGAGCGAAGGCTTTGCTAAAGTATCAATGATTGAGCAAGATCTTAAACTGCGTGAGGCTACTGCCTTACTCCAAATCAAGACTCAAGCTCTTAATGATCGCTTTGGCTTGTCTGTTGAACCACCTGTTCAGCCTGCACCTAAGCCTGCTCTTCAAATGTAAATGTGTTAACCCTATAGCCTAGTGCTGTAGGGTTAATCCTTTCTTAATACCCATCATATGAGTATGCCTAATGGCAATGCTATCGCATTGCATCACACAACAAGAGCAACACACACGCATACTACGTATGCGCTCACACAACAAGAGCACCCAACACAGTAGGTATCCCATAGCACTCAAAACTTTTAGGTAAACCTTAATATTTGGTATCACACATTTAAACCATTAGACACAGTTCATTGGTTCTATTTAGATAACTACTAATCTATAGAAATACACACACCTTACGGTGTGGAACCAAGAACATAGTAATTAACTAGACACACACGTAGTGTGTAGAACCAAGTAAGAACTGCTTTACCTTATTTATATATAAAGGAGAACTCAATGATACCAAGGCTTGCAGAGGTAATTGACTATGCAAACACATAGCTATATACTTTGATAACTATGTAAACACATAGTTAATTTGAGGTATTATTATGACCACTCACATACAGTTACACCATGATCCGAGTCATGATGTTCTCATATCATCTAAACCTAAGTACAATTCAAACATTCCCTACTTCAAACGTATAGGTATTCCTATGAACAACACAGAATCAGACATCTTAGATCTATTAGGTGAGAAGTACTTTAACAATGCATCTGTTACATGGTTACTATGGAAGTTAGTTAAGCTATGTAATACACAGACAAACATAAGTACATTATGTAGTAGTAAACTAACCAGTGTAGAGAAACGTAGGATACTTAGTGCATACCCTATTCTATTTAAAGACAACATAATCATTAGAACAAAAAGAGAACATTATCTAATTAACCCTAAAGTATTTTTACCTACTAATACTACATACGAATTAGTCTTAGAACACTGGACTTCATTAGGTGGCAAGTAATAAACCTATATCCTATTGAATCAATTAAACTTAATCTTCATTTAGTTAAGTTAATTACCTATATCCTACCTAGTACCTAAGTATAGGTATTTCATACCTACTATAGATCACACACAGAACATTCAATTAATATATATCCCTTATATCTCCATAGAGCCTCTATACACTCATTCTATTGGTTCACCTATACAAACACCTATAGATCAATACACCTATCCTTAAACCTCTTCCTATGAGGTCTGACACATAGTTATTTACTTATACCTTCCTTGGTTCTCTATTACACCTTCGGTGTAGGTATGAGTAATCCTACTCATTGGAGAATGACCATGGCTTTACAGTTCAAACCTACAATACCTCCAGAAGGTATTCGTGCTGTCTGTCTGTCCGTAATGCTCTGCGAAGAGTGTAACGAATTTAGTGCAGTGATGTTTCAACTGAACGAAACAGAGTTCAGTATCATGCACATAGATAATGCAGAACGTATATGTGATACATGCTACGACAAGGCTTACGCTGCCTACGTAACAGCAAACCCAGATTAAGTAATACCTACCCTTACGGGTAGGTTTTCTTTTAGTCCTTTGGACTAGGTATGGCAATCAAAGGAGAACAACTATGTGCCATTCATTAATAATGACAGCTCTCTCACGTCAGGTGAAAGAGAAGCTATCCCGTGAGGGTTACACAGTTGCATACACCCGTATGCAATCAGACCTCTCAGAAGCTCATACACCTACAGATCAGGTAGTTGCAATAACTACCTATCTTCAGTCTAAACCCTCAGTAAACAAGCTTGCTGTAGCTTGTGGAATCATCTGTACTTTGTCCCTTTTAATATCTCTTATCACTTGGAGTCTTATATGAAAGATTTAATTCTTTCCCTATACCTAGCTGTATTACAGCTAGTCATTCTAGTCATTAACTGCTTCATCTTAGTATTCAACGCTATTCGTTGGTGTGTACTTACACTGTGTATAACAGTGTTAAGACTGTTCCTTAAACTCTTTGACAAAGGTGATAAGTAATGGTCTTGCACCTCTTTGTATGCATTCAAATTGCAGCGATACTGACCTACCTACTGCATGAGCTTGGTTCTAAGCTTGTGTTTCCTTCATTAGTTGCTATATCTTTTATGGCTTGTTTCGGAGTTGTCTACACAGCTCTAAATTGATTCATACCCTCCTTCATTGGAGGGTTGTTTCTTTCTTGGTTACTGCTTCGCAGTAGGTATGGCAATATTGCCGTCTTTCTTGAGTATTAACATCATGGCTACAGTTCCTAAAGTTGCAACAGCTTTTCTCAATCTTAAAATTGAGACAACAAACGGTTCAAAGAAGCTGTCTGACTACGGTATCCCTCTGTATGCAGATAATCCTGTGCATGCAAAGATCATGTCATTGATTGAAGGTGGTATGTCACCTAATGACTTTAAGCAGTTCCTAGACATTAACTATAAAGTTAATTCCAAAACTGTTGACTCTGATACCATTGAATTTGGCTTTGCACCTAAAGCTGAATAACCCCACAGACAACCTTCACAGGTTGTCTTTTTCTTTTTCACACACAACTCGGTATCCCTCGTTGCAGAGACTCCCTCGCTAACGCTCGGTGATAACACAGTATTAGTACCCATGTATGGAAACCACGCCCGACGAAGAGTGAGCGTAGCGAACGAGTGAGGAGAGGATGTGGTGTACAGGAATGGGTACATAGACACAGTACCCAATAAGTCTGTCGGGCTTTCCAGCCCGTTCTGCAAGCCTTCTTCTTTTGGATATGACTATGCTATCAATCTTAAAACTACTGATTAACACAGTAGGTAAAACGTCTTCTTTTGGTTTGTTTCTTCGTGTGCGCTACTCGCGCTACTTATACAATGACAGTCTCTTCATGACACAGGAACAATACAATGAGTTTACAAAGACTACTGTGGGTATCTGTAAAGATAACTCACAATAATTATCATGAGTTACAAGGATTAGTAGATGAACATTTAGAGGGTATTCCATATCTTGCATACCACTTAATAGAGAATAGATTTACACACTCCCATTCAGTACTTAAAAGTATTGAAAAAGTGATTCCTGATTTTAGTAAATTACCTGAGATTAGATTACTGATCTCTTTAGGTATGTCTAATAGAGATGCATTTAATATTGTGTATGGGGAGAACCATAATGACTGAAGAGCACATAGCTGGATTAGCTGTAAAAGTTACTAAGGATAATTGGGATACTCTTAAACTACTTAGAAACTCTATACCTCCAAAACATTATGTAGTGTATAGAGTTAGTACAAATCATTTTATAGCAGTTACTGCATTAGTTAGATTTGAAAAGTTAATACCTAGCTTTGATAACCTAGATGTCTTTAAGTTATTAGTATCTTTAGGTATCTCAAGGATTGATGCTTATAAACAAATATGGGGAGATAAGTATGTCAGAACTTAAATGGATAAGTGTATTTATAACTAAAGCTAATGCTGAAGAATTAAATACCTTAGTAGGAAGACCCTATGTAAAACAGTGTGACATAGTAGCAACTTTTGTTGTAGACCATAGCTACTATGTATTCTGTGATCGTATAGGTGCTAGAGAACAAGAGATAATCCTCCCAACATTTGAACTACTAGATCAAATACTATTTCTAAGTAGCTTAGGATTGAGTACTGAGCATATTAGAGATGCTTTAAACATTCCTATAAGGGAGGAAGATTATGCTTGAGTATATTCAAGTAAAACTTAATACACCTGAAGATTTTAAATCTGCTTTAGAGTACAGACATACTAACTTAATCCCTGATGACCTCAGTTATTTATGTTATGAAGTAGCTATGAGTGATTACGTATACAGTACTAATACAGGTGAGTATGACGTACTGGTTAATACCTTTGAAGAGTTTAAACATGCAGTATTCTTAGTACATCTTGGTGTACCTTTAGATAAAGTACTGGAGGTATTACATGCTGGAATACCTAGCGATTAAAATAACTACACCTGAAGTTGAGCAAGCTGTATCTAAGTATTGTACTCACTGTCCTGAGTATGAAGATAATGACTATTTACTTTACGACAGTAAAATGAAAAGTTTCATAGTTGAACAGTCGGCTAATGTAGAAATAGATTTAGTAGTACTTACACTAGAAATATTTGAAGAAGCTCTTTTACTTCTTGGTTTAGGTTTAACTCTTAACGAGATTAAGGAGATATTACTTGATTAGATTTATCTCCTTTAAAGTTAAAGAAAAGGATAAAGAGTTTTTAAATGTGAACTGTTTAGGTACACCTGCTTTAGCTGTGTATTACCATATAGGTGAAGAAGAGTATCACTGGCAATCTATATCCTTAATGGGTAGTGCAGGTAATATTGAATTAGTAATACCTGATATGGATCTATTACCTGAAGTGTTATTACTTATATCTGTAGGTACTCCAAAATATGATATAAGGAGAATGATTAATGGTCAGGTTTATTAACTTTAAAGTTAGAGAGCAAGACATTAAAAGAATAACAGCTAATCTGTTTGGTTCAGATAGCCCTAAACCATTTGCTTATTACTCTGTAGTTAACCAAGAGTTCTATTGGGAACTATTTAGTATGTCACAACGTACTGCAATTCAGGTAGAAATTAAATCTTTAGATGACTTAGATAAAGTATTACTTCTTATATCTCTTGGTATAGACACTAAAGAATTACAGGAGATGATTGATGGAGATTGCTTGGATACTCTTTAGAGTTACAGATAAGAAAGCTTTCAACTTAAAAGTTAAATCTCGAAATAAAGAATACGCATCTTATGGTATGTATGCGGTAGGTTCTGGTGAGTATTACTATATGAACAGTCTTGAACCAAACGATGAAGAAGAAATGTTCATTGGTTCCATAGACTACCTACCTGAAATCTTAACCCTACTATCTATTGGTGTTTCTCACGAAGACATACGTAAACAGTACGAGGTAGAAGACGATGGCTAAGTTCATAGGTGTTAATACACTGGGGTATGAATTTATTCAGAATATGTTTGATATTGAGCTTAATGCTATTAGACACGTTACTAGCACTGAAACAAGACTAGCTTTAGAACGTAAAGATATAATCTGGATAAGACACTATAAAGATCTTACCAAAACATTAACCCTTCATAGCATAGGTCTAACCAATAAAGAGATTCAAGCATCTCTGTATGACACCCCTCCCCTGACTCCTTAGTAAT
>ERZ650310.327-NODE-327-length-14557-cov-6.109295_pt1 | contig 14557 bp, 13 predicted proteins | sample MGYA00376246_ERZ650310 | MGnify/ENA primary metagenome ERZ650310 (study PRJEB26733, sample SAMN07839286) | wastewater metagenome | biome: small river; feature: stream; material: water | place: USA: North Carolina | collected 2016-03-01 ...
CTCTAGTCTGTACGCTCCTTATGCTGAAAGCCGGCTTTCAGCGAGTTACTAATGTAAACGAAAACCCTCTAAAAGTCAAGGGTTTTCCCTAATATATTTCACTTATATCCAACTCGGTCAAGCAAGCGTTGCGCAGCAATTTGGTTCTTACCAATCGCTGCAATTGAAATATTTTCAGCCTTGAACGGCCCTAACATTTTGAGCCCCTCATTTTCAATCTTGACTGACTTGACTACAGGCCACTCGTTGTTTCCGTTAGCAAAATATTCTTGCGCAGAATCACTGGCTAGGTATTCCAGAAACTGAATAGCAGCTTGTGAATGTGGCGCATTCTTAGCAACCCCACCACCCGCAATATTGATATGTGTGCCAGTTGTCTGTTGGTTGGGCCAAACAAATCCAATCTTAGAAACGATGGCCTGATCTTCTGGTTTGGTCGAACGCAAGAGTCTGACCAAGTAATACGAATTCGTTAAAGCCACTCCGCATTCACCCGAGGCAACCGCTTTGATTTGGTCGGTATCGCCACCTCTCGGAGGGCGAGCCATATTTGCCACCATTCCCTTAGCCCACTCTTCGGTAGCCGCTTCGCCGCGACGCTCAATCATGGCGCCAATCAATGACAACATATATGGGTGTGCGCCAGAACGCGTGCATACCTTACCCTTGTTCATTGGCTCGGCTAATTTCTCATAAGTGTCGACGTCTAGAGGATTCACTTTTGCCTTGTTGTAGACCACGAGGCGAGCTCTAGTTGAAAAACCAAACCAAGTTGATCCCTCTGGGTCAGGCTTGGATCGTAAATTTGCTGGAATACGATTCTCCAAATACTTGGAATGAATTGGTTTAAAGAAACCATCAATTTGCGCACGCCACAATCGAGCTGCATCCACCATCAAAATCACATCCGCCGGACTATTAGCGCCTTCGCTTTTGAGCCTCTCTGCCAGAGCATTGTCATCAGCCTCAATGCGATTGATCTTGATACCTGTTTTTTTGGTGAAGTCACTGTAAAGCGCCTCATCAGTTTGGTAATGACGGGCTGAATAGAGATTTAGCTCTTTAGCCTCCTGAGCATGAAGCTGTATTGGCAGAGCCAAAAAGCTGCTGAACAACAAAGCAGAAAAGCCTAGGAATTTTCGTATTGATTGATTTGCCATTGCCGTATTGATGATCAGAATTAGAGTAAATCTAATTTATCACAAATACGAATGATTATCAATTAAGGTTTGGAGATGACTCTGGAAAGCAGCAATACTGGAAAAAGCCCAACCAAAACAATGGTTAGTGACGGGAGCGCTAGTTCAGCAAGGCGCTCATCAGCGGCCAGTTGATAAGTTGCCACAGCCAAGGTATCAAAGTTAAATGGTCGCAACAAGAGGGTAGCTGGCAACTCTTTCATGACATCCACAAAGACAAAGAGACCCGCAGTGATGAGGCTGCGCTTGAGCAGTGGGACATGAACCCGCTTCAGAATCTGCACTCTTGAAAGTCCAAGAAGCGCTGCTGAGGCGTCCATGGAGGGTGTGATACGGGCAAGGCCAGCCTCTACGCTTTGTAAGCTAGAGGAAAGGAAGCGGACCAAATAAGCGTAGACCAGCACCAACATGCTGGCAGACATCCACCAAGCAAGATGAAAGATCTCTAAAAATGAGAGGATCCCAATTGCTAAGACTGCGCCAGGTAGTGCATAACCAAAACTCAACAATCGATTAACCCAGCTAAAACGTGAATTAATTCTGACGGAGTAGGCAAAGAGTACGGCGAGCGCAACGGAGATTACCGCCGTCAGAACGGAGACAGATAAAGAATTGCTCAACCAGTCTAGATACCGAATGTCGATGGTGAGGCCTTGCTTGACCAGTAGCTGTATTAGCGCAAATGCGGGCAGTAAAAATCCGCACAATAGCGTGACACCACAAAATGTAAAAGCAAAAAGAGCATTCTGACTTTGCAAGGTCTTGGCAAGCGGCCTACCCCGCGAGGTAGTAGCAAAACGCAATTTAGAGCGGCTGCTTTGCTCAATAAAAAAGATCAATAAGACAAGGCTCAAAAGCCCTAGAGAAAGCTGTACTGCAACCACTCGGTCACCAAATGAAAGCCAAGCCTTAAAGATGCCGGTTGCAAAAGTCTGTACGCCAAAGTAGGAGACTGCACCAAAATCCGCCAAGACCTCCATCAGCGCTAAAGCCATCCCAGCGAAGATGGCTGGCCTTGCCATCGGCAATACCAACTTGATAAATCCTTGAAGCGGGCTATAGCCAAGCGTTTCGGATACTTCAATCAAACGACCACTTCGCTCTAAAAATGCAGTACGAGTAATGAGGTAGACATAAGGAAAGAGACAGAATGAAAAAGACCAGATAGCTCCACCCAAAGATCTTGGATCAGGAAAGAACCAGAGCGACTCCATTCCCAATAAATCGCGTAAGGCGCTCTGTATCGGGCCAGAAAATTGTAGGAGGTCTACAAATAGATAGGCCATGACATAGGTCGGTACCGCTAAAGGCAATATTAAAGCCCACTCAAATATTTTCTTACCGGGAAAATCATAGCTAGCAATGATCCAAGCATTGCCTACGCCTAGAATAAATACCCCTACTCCAACGCCAAGAATAAGCACTAAGGTCGAGGCAATGTATCCGCCGAGTACAAAATTCCATAGATGACTCAGGGTGCTGGTGGCTAATTGATCATTCCCAGGAAATAGGAATGGCGCTGCCAAGCCAAATAGAGGCAAAAATAAGAACAAGGCAAGTGGTACGACAATACGATTCATTCAATCGGCAATCCGTTTAGACTCTAGCTATGCATTAAACCATTAGCATTAATGAGAAAATTATAGGGATGAACTCCGCTCGCACACTACTTTCGATTAAACAGCTCGAAATTGACTATCCAAGTCGAGATGGTCAAGGTCGCGTTACCGCGGTTAACGGCCTTAACCTTAATCTTGCTCAAGGTGAGATTGGCTGCCTATTAGGCTCGTCTGGCTGCGGTAAATCGACCGTTCTGAGGGGAATTTGTGGGTTTGAGCCCGTTAAAGCTGGAGAAATCCTCTTGCGAGATCAGGTCGTGAGCTCTGCTTCCGTTCATCTCCCACCAAGCCAAAGAAAAATAGGCATGGTCTTTCAGGACTTCGCCCTCTTTCCACATTTGAATGTTTTAGAGAATATTGCCTTTGGCTTACAACATCTGCCAAGCACTCAAAGAGCTGCAGTAGCCATGGATTGGCTTAAGAGAGTGTCTCTCTCAGATAAGGCTGATGCCTACCCCCATGAGCTTAGTGGGGGCCAACAGCAACGTGTGGCACTAGCTAGAGCAATGGCTCCAGAGCCTGACTTAATTTTGCTAGACGAACCTTTCTCTAGCCTAGACATTGAACTCAGAGAGCGCCTTGCAGGCGAAATGCGAGAAATTCTCAAGGCAAACAACATTACCGCCTTACTCGTAACTCACGATCAGTTTGAGGCATTCGCCATTGCCGATAAGGTGGGTGTAATGACGGATGGCAAAGTTCTGCAGTGGGATACACCTTATGAGCTTTATCACAAGCCAGCTAATCGCTATATCGCAGACTTCATTGGCCGAGGGGTATTCATTAAGGGTGTCGTACAAGCCAATAACAAAGTTAAGATTGAGTTGGGTGAGCTCGACTTGGAAGAAGATCGTAGCAAAGAAGTTGGAAAAGCAATTGACGTTCTCTTACGTGCCGATGACATTCAGCATGATGACAACAGTGCCATGCAAGCAGAGGTTGTGCGCAAGACCTTTAGGGGTGCTGACTTTCTGTATACGCTCAAGCTAGCATCCGGCATTGAGATTTTTGCTTTTGTACCAAGCCACCATGATCACGCCATTGGCGAAAAGATTGGAATACACCTGGTAGCCGATCACGTGGTGACATTTAGCGACTAGGTCACTATTAACCCCGTCGCCAGACGATGAGGGGGTGCTCCGAGCATGGACAAATTAGCCTCAGCAGGCCGTGATCCTAGGTAAGCTATCAAGCACGTAATAACAATCAGCAGCACGCCAGCAAACAAAATCCAAGTTCGGGCATCTTTTCTCAAAACGATCTCCTTAAGTAATTCCTCAGTGCATACTTATGCCTATGAAATCAATCCACTGGACACAACACTGGCACCATATTAGCGCCTCGCTGCGCCTTTTTATCATTAGCATCGCCGGATTGATTGGATTTTTTCTACTTTCAGCATCAATGCCCATCACGGTTCGTCTAGCAATTTCATGGATTATTGCAGGCGGTCTCTATCTATTGCTTACTTATTTCATGATGTTTTTCTCAAGCAAAGAAAATATGATGGGGCTTACCAAAAAAGAAGATGATGGCGCCGCCCTCATATTGCTAATCACCGTATTTGCATCTATTGCGAGTTTAGTAGCGATTGTCATCATTCTGGCGGGTATAAACGCAGCGCCATCAGCAGTCGCACACTATCGAATTACGCTCGTACTAGCAACCTACGCAACTTCCTGGTTTTTAATTCACACATCCTTCTCTCTTCATTATGCGTATGTCTACTATCAAGAGTATGCAAAATCTCAAGAGGCGCCATTGGTTTTTGTGGCCACATTAAAGCCAGCCTACATCGACTTTCTTTACTTCTCCATGGTCATTGGCATGACCTGCCAAACTGCTGACGTCAATATTGCTAGCTCTAGGATGCGTTACTTAGTTATGGTTCAAGGTCTCACTGCATTTCTTTTCAATGCCACCCTGCTTGCCATGACAATCAATATGATTTCAGGATTAGTGGTGCTTAATTAAACCTCAATTTCATAAAGCAACTATTCTTCATCAGATTTGAAAAACCCCTTACTTTCACCCTCAGCAGAAGGCGGTGATTTCAGATAAATTATGTTTTGCCTCAATAAACCCTTTTCTGAAAATGAAGCTGGTTACCCAATATTCAGTTAGGGAGTCTCAGCGGCAAAAAGAGCAAGCTTCCGACTACTCAGGCAAGGTTTTACTGGTAGTCAATATAGCTAGTCAGTGCGGATATTAAAAAACTGCTTTAATCAATTAAGAGTATTCATACATGAATGATGGCATTCCCCTCTCAGAAGTAATCCGCAAACGTATCAAAGCTAAAAAAGCGCGCTTTCATGCAAACGATAATATTTCCGCCTTTATTCAGCCCGGGGAACTCGATATCTTAGTAAATGAAGTCTCTGAAAAAATGCAGGCAGTTTTAGAGAGCCTCGTGATCGATACGCAAAGTGACCACAATACTAAAAACACGAGTAGGCGTGTCGCAAAAATGTTTGTTAATGAAGTATTTAATGGCCGTTATGTAGAGCAGCCTTCATTAACAAAATTTCCCAATGTGAGCCACCTCAATGAGCTGATGATTATTGGCCCTATTACCGTGAGAAGCGCTTGCTCCCACCATTTGTGCCCCATTATGGGAAGAGTGTGGATTGGGATACTCCCAGATAAAAATTCAGCTCTGATTGGACTCTCCAAGTACTCTCGACTGACGGAATGGGTTATGTGCCGCCCGCAAATTCAGGAGGAGGCGGTTGTAGAGTTGGCCGATATGATTGAAAAAAAGGTGAGGCCAACGGGGGTTGCGATTGTGATGGATGCGGATCATTTCTGCATGCAGTGGAGAGGTGTTAAAGATCCAGACTCTAAAATGATTAACAGCGTGATGAGAGGATCCTTCCTGAAGGACTCCAATTTACGTCGAGAATTCTTATCTCTCATTAATCGAAATTAATTCAGGCACTAGAAAGCATCTAATGTCATCAAGAGCCTGCGTAGAATTAAAGGATCTTCAACTACATACTCAAATTGGAACTTATGCTCCCGGAGCATGCATTCCCGATAAGCACCTATTAGATATCACGCTATGGATCAATCCAAGCCTTGTATTGATTGCGGTGGATGCAATGAATCATGTATTTGATTACGACCCGCTGGTTATCGAAATTGATCGGCTATCAGAAGAATGTCATTACGAAACTCAAGAGAGATTACTTACGAGAATTGTTGAGGCGTGCGCTCTTCATCCTGAAATTGAATCGCTTGAGCTGTGCCTCAGAAAAACTCCCGTACGGAAGAATTCAGGCAGCTTAGGCATCAGACTTTACGTCGATGCAAGTACTCTTACTGAAATGAGAAAACTATTAACCCCATAGGTCTAGATTGTCTCATCAAGCACATCCACCAGATGGTCGTACTTGAGAAAATTTTCACGATGCCTTCTATAAAATAAAAGGCCCTCATCCAAGCTGGCTACTGAAGCGCCCTGCTCTCGCATTTTGTCCCAGAGATTCCAATCCTCTTGGGGATGGATGCCATCTATATATCTTATTTTGTAGCCGACTTTCTGACCAAGTGATGTTCGGTACATCATAGATCCATGATGCTTCCCTGCACGATCCCAATAGAGATCACCCTGATGAGGTCTAGTCTCACCTGGGACACGATCATGAATCTCTTCTTTTAACTCGCCGGTCACAACAATGTCGTAGGTAACGATATCAGCGCTGGCCCCAGATAAAAGCTCAATCGCATCCGATCTGAGCCAATTATCAGCTCCGATAAAAAGGACGTACTCAGTTTCAACCCTCATCAAGAGATCATGAAAATTATCGACAGTGCCTAAATTATGGGGCCTGAGAATATATTCGATATCAGGGTATAAACCAGGCAGGTGACTACAGTCATGCGCCCCATCATCAACAAATAGGATTCTTTTAGGCGCCAGAGTTTGAGAAAGCAGTGACTCAATGCAATGGGCGGCAAGATGGCCGTACTTATAGGAGGCGATAACGACAGTAATCATATTGCTGTGCATTAGAACATGAAAAAAATGATATTGTTTTAACCGAGCTAATCGCCTGAAACACCCTACAATAGCCCCATGTTGATACAAATCGCAAACCTTCTACTCCAAGTATTAATAAGCATTGTTGCAGGCGCTTGCCTATTAAGGTGCTATTTACAGTGGCTCGCATTTAACCTCGGTGCAGGCCAAAGCAAAACTATTGGCGCTTATATTCTGCCGCTCACCAATTGGATTGTGATTCCACTGCGTAGGCTGATACCCAGCATAGGTCGTTTTGATGTGGCGAGCTTCGTGGCCGCTTATATCCTTGTTACAGGTAAGGTAGCGATACTTCTCTTGCTATCTGGAGTTTCTTTAGCCGGCTTATCCTGGCTCTTATCTGCCTTTATGGATCTACTCGATCTGATTCTTTCAGGATTGGTTGGCTTAGTTTTTGCCAGCATCATTCTCTCGTGGGTTGGCTCTGGGTCTCAGATCCAGTACCTCGTCTCACTTCTAGTGGAGCCCTTACTAGCGCCAATCAGAAAAGTAATACCTAATTTTGGCGCACTAGATTTATCACCTCTAGCATTACTACTGATCCTACAAATACTGCAGATTGTGATGAGCAACCTTAGGTATTGACTAGTGGTTTAACCAGAGGGCTCTAGGTTTTCCTGAATGACTTTCAGAAAGTGTTCACCATAGCGCTCCAACTTGGTTTGCCCGACCCCGCCAATGCGACTGAATTGATCTAAGGTAGTTGGCGCAGATTTCACCATCTCCTGCAAAGTACTGTCATGAAAAATAACATAGGGTGGCACCCCTTGTTCGCGTGCTAGCTCAGTACGTTTCGCCTTGAGTGCCTCCCAGAGGTTTTCATCTGCAATATTGCTAAAGGGGTGTGTAGACCCCTTCTTTGCTCCAGACTTCATAGCACTGCTCTTGGAGTAGCCTGTTTCTTTTCGCAGCCAAACTTCTTGCTCTCCACGCAGCACGGGCAAGGCAATACTATCCACCAACTTTAAACCGCCATGTAATGCAATGTCTGCATCTAAATATCCGCCAGATACTAACTGACGATAGATGCTATTCCACTGGGCCTGACTGAGTTCCACACCAATACCAAAGGTACTCACTTGCTCATGAAAATATTGCTTCACTCTAGGAGTCACTTTACCCATAAGCACATCAATTAAATGGGTCACACCAAAACGCTGACCTGTCCGATAGACACATGACAATGCTTTTTGCACTTCGTGTGTGGCATCCCAGGTAACTACTGGCTCTAGACAATTGTCGCAGTTACCACAGCCACCAGCATGCGTCTCTCCAAAGTAGCGCAAGATCGTTTGATGGCGACATGTTGTGGATTCGCAATAACCCAGCAAGGCATTCAGTTTTTGGCGCTCTACCCGCTTACGGTCTTCAGAAGCTTCACCAGAATCTACCATTTGCCGCAAACTCACTACATCCCCAAATCCGTAAGCCATCCAAGCATTTGCAGGCAAGCCATCACGTCCTGCCCGTCCAGTTTCTTGGTAATACCCTTCCATGCTTTTGGGAAGATCCAGATGCGCCACAAAGCGGACGTTGGGCTTATCAATTCCCATACCAAACGCTACAGTTGCGACCATGATCACGCCCTCTTCACGCAAGAAGCGTTTTTGATTGGCGCTGCGTGTTTCTACACTCAAACCTGCGTGATATGGCATTGCATCCCACCCGCGGTCCTGCAACCATTGCGCAGTCTCTTCCACACTACGACGCGATAGACAATAAATAATTCCGGAGTCATCGGCATGTTCAGCATCTAAAAAGTGCTCTAACTGTTGTTTAGCATTCTGTTTTTGCAAAACTCGATACTTAATATTGGGGCGGTCAAAGCTAGAGACAAACTGCTCAGCAGATTCCAAGGACAGACGCTCTACAATTTCCGCTCGGGTGGGCGCATCCGCTGTAGCAGTTAAGGCGATCCGAGGCACCTTAGGAAATCGCTCGTGCAAAACGGTTAACTGGCGATATTCTGGGCGGAAATCATGGCCCCATTGCGAAACGCAGTGCGCCTCATCAATAGCGAATAATGCAATTCCAGGGCCCGCATTAAGTCTCTCGAGTATCGATAGAAAACCAGGGTTCATCAGACGTTCTGGCGCCACATAGATCAAGTCAAGATCTCCAGCCAGTAATTGACTAGTTACCTTTTGAGATGTAGTTATATCCAGACTAGAGTTTAGAAATGAAGCTTTAACGCCTAACTGGGTTAATGCATCTACCTGATCCTGCATCAGCGCAATTAATGGTGAAACCACCACCCCTACACCGCGACGAACAAGTGAGGGAATTTGATAGCACAGCGACTTACCGGCACCAGTGGGCATGAGGACCAATGCATCCCCGCCTGCCACTACATGCCTAACAATAGACTCTTGAGCACCTCTAAATTGATCAAAGCCAAAAACATCATGAAGTACTTGGTGGCTCGATTGCAACAGTAACGCTCCTTTGTATTAATGAATATCTATATATTACAAACTTGCTATAAATAAAAAGCCCCACTTTACGCGGGGCTCTTTCAATATTTTCCCAAAAGGCAAAATTCAGAGTTTGATTGGCGGTGGGTGTAGTCACCATCAAAACTGATTTAGTATCTCACCCCTGCTAACCAGGAATTTTACAGGGTATTGAGGAAAAAATTCATCCAAGACTCTTAAAAACCACCGGCATAGTCTGGAGATAAAAACCTCTCTCTAGATTCTGTCAACCCAGGATCAGGGTAAGCGGGGAATTTACGTAACCAACAATTATGCACAGAGTGACAAATAAGTTGAGAACATTGAGGGCTCGAGTCAAAGTAGATATTGCCCTTAGGAGGAAATTTACTCCTCACCCTCTTGCCGAGCCTCAACCAACATCGCAACCAGTGAAAATAGCCCCTCCTCCTCAGCATTTTCTGAGATGAGATCTAAGGGTGCGCCCGCATCAATCAAAGCAGCCGTCTGGCTAAAATCTGGTAGCTCTTGACGAAATTCTAAGAGTCGCCCCCTCACAATATCTAGGGCATTACTGATAGGAGCTTCGCCAACTTGCGTAGCCTCAAAAATAGCTCCAGCAATTTCATGCATACCTTCGCTAGTTGCTATTGACGCAATTTTTTCGGGAGATAGTCCAGCTTTGATTGCCAATGCAGTTTTACTGTGACTGGGAATTGATCCGATCGCTTCGCCAATAATCCGCTTGATAGTATCCATAGACCCCCCATTAACTTTTCGCACTTTAGCCTACTGCCAGAGAAGGGCGTAGGCTAATCGCCTGAAATTGCCTTAAGAACTATACATTTAGGAAATAGTTATTTTCTGATTTTTATCAAAATAAAAAATTGTCTATAGCCTAACTTAGTGCCATTGGCGTTTATTGAGTTAGATAGATATCAGAGATTAATTTAAAATTTCATGCGAAAAACAATTGAAATAAAAGATACATTTTCAAGATCCCTCAGGAGATGCTTACATCAGCATTATGGGAGAGTGCCAGCTGCAGCAGTCATCGCAAAAGATTTTAATCTTAGGGCTTATGGTGTCGATCCTATTACTCAAGAAAGTGCCCGCAGATGGATTAGGGGCATATCAATACCAGAGGAGGATCGGCTCAAGATTTTAATCGAATGGTTAAGCTTGGATTTCAATGAAGTATTGCTCTCAAATGGCAACGGTAATGGCGATACGCATGCTCGATCTGGTAATGGGCACGTAAACCCAAAAGAAATTTTTAGGGGTAATGGGGATGGATTATCAATCTCCGATGAAGAGCTCATGAGACTCATCTTTAATCTCAATGAAGAAAAAAGGAAATTGGTACTCGAGTTAATTAAGCTAATGACTCTTTGATAGCGCAATCATTTGCAACAAGCTAACAAAGATTGACTAACAAGCACTAATACTCTTTAAACGCATAGGCTAAGCGATCAAGAACTGGCTTAATGAGATATTGAAAAAATGTTCTCTCACCTGTTTTAATAATGACATCGGCTGGCATTCCAGCAACCACCTGAAATTTACCAAGCTTAACCAACTCACCTTTTTCAACACTCACTCGGGCTAGGTAGTAGCCATCGGGATTGAGTTTATCCTCCCTATTTTGAAATCGATCTGCAGATACCCACTCAAGCTTGCCGGCAACAACAGGTGTAACACCTGTCTGCATTGCGGTAAACCGCACTTGAGCAGACTTTCCAGGATAAATCTTATCAATTAAATTCGGGCGGATTTGAGCGTCAATCACCAACTCTTCATTTGCGGGCGCAATCTCCATTAATTTAGAGCCGGCTACCACAACTGCGCCCCCATTGGTAACGGCTAGCCCCATGACGCTACCCGCTACTGGCGACTTAATTACCGTCCTTTCAAATTCTTTACGAGCTGCTGCAATCTTATCAATGACGCCCACCCTTTGTGCGCTCGCCTCCTGCAATCTACGCTCCTTATCTAAATACTGATTTCGGGCATAGAATCCTTCGGCTGTTAATTCGCGTAGACCCGGCAAGACTTTTTCAAGCATCATTATTTGGGCATTTAATGCATTCAATTCAGAGCTTGCTTGTGATAAAGCGGACTTTGCTGCGCTATCCTCAAGCTCTATCAACACATCGCCTTCCTTGACTCGATCCCCTTCTTTGACGAGTACAGTGCTAACTACTCCACCTACAGAATGCTGTATTGACTTACGATGTCCATCTACGGAGACTATCCCTGACGAAGGTGTTCCAGAATCCAATGGAACAAAAAGGCTCCACAAAGCAAAGCCAAGCAACGCTAGCAATATGACAAATCCACCCCTCTTAATTGATTTCTGTTCCATATTAAGCTGGCTCCTTCTTCTTCATGTTTACATTGTGAATTTGTCCGTCCTGAATCAGCATGACCCGATCAACGGCTTGCAGCAATTTAGGTTGATGGGTAATCAGAATTACCGTACTACCGGATGCCTTGAGCTTCTGCACAACCCCAATTAGCGCCCTTTCCCCGGACTCATCTAGACTCGCATCAGGCTCATCAAGAACAACTAAAACAGGATTTCCATAAATTGCCCTGGCTAATCCAATTAACTGTCTTTGACCCCCAGAAAGATTGGCACCTGCCTCGCCAATTTGGGTCTCATATCCATCAGAAAATTTTAAGATTGTGTCGTGTATTCCTACTGCAGTCGCTGCTTCGATACACTGATCCGAATCCACCTCGCCAAATCGGCAGATATTTTGAGCTACCGTCCCATTGAATAATTCAATATCTTGCGGTAAATATCCCATGGCTGGACCAATCAAAGCCCTATCCCAGCGAGTGATATCAGAACCATTTAAGCGAATAGTGCCTAGACTTGCTGGCCAAATTCCCAATAATGCTCGACCAAGAGTGGACTTACCTGCAGCCGATGATCCAATAATCCCGATTATCTCGCTTGGCCCCATCTGGAAACTTACCCCCTTGAGAATCGGACTTTTACGATTCGGCGGTGCTACGTAAATATTCTCGGCACTAATTTTGCCCTCTATTTTTGGCATTGTTTGGCCAACTATCGGCTTAGGAAATTCATCTAACAAGGACCTTAGTCTTTTGACGCTCTCGTGAGTCAGTAAAAAAGACTTCCAATGCGCCAGCATTGACTCTAGTGGCGATAAGGCTCGGGTAGTCAATATAGTGGCCGCAATCATGGACCCAGCAGAAAGCTCACCACTAATCACAAGATAGGCACCTAAACCTAAAACGCCCGATTGCAACATCAACCTTAAAACTCGAGTGGCACCGCTGATCAAGCCTACCCGCTCAATTGCACCAAATTGCTGATCAACTGCATGGTTATGCATTGCATGCCAACGCTTTGTTAGGGTTGGCAACATACCCATGGCAGATATGACATCAGTATTTTTCAACTGTGATGATGCAAGGCCATTTGAGGCAACTGAAAGTCGCTGTGAACTAGAGGTTTGCTGCCTAGCGAGCCGTTCTGCTGCGATCGTTAATGCTGAAAGCAAAGCAGCCCCAAATAAGGAAAGCCACCCCAAAAGCGGATGCAATAAAAAGATTACGATAATGAAGAGTGGCATCCAAGGCGCATCCATTACTGCAAACAAGCCCGGGCCAGAGAAAAATTGGCGAACCTGACTCAGATCCCACAATGTCTGACCCGGCTGACTCTCAGGAGATTTGCACTGTTTTGCAAATGCCGCCTGAAAGACACGCACAGATAAATCAGCATCAATTTGATTCCCGATACCTGCCATTATCTTGCTTCGATAGTGCTCGAGCATTCCAAGCACAATAAACAAACCAAAGACTAGACACGTTAAAGCAATCAAGGTTGGAAGACTTTGGCCATTTAAGACGCGATCATATATTTGTAGCATGTATATAGCCGGTGTTAAATAGAGTAGATTGATTACTCCCGAAAATATAGCCACCGCTATAAAAGAACTTCGGTTTTTATTTAACACCTCTGCAATCTCTCCAGAAGGGAAATTCCTTCTGAGAGAGTTTGGCAGAACCAATGGTAGGGAGGATATCTCAGCCGTTGACATTAGACTAACTCAAGGTTGTTATTAAACTCCAGCAAGTTCTTAACGCCTGTAATAGCGGCAGCACCTGCAGCGAATTCATTAATACCATCATTGTTAATGTCAACTGCCTGATTACTTAATGCCTCACTAACCCACTCCTTAACCTGGGATTCAGTGAATCTATAAGTGACATCTTCATCACGAATGTTTAAGATGGAGGCAACTGCCTCACGGGCAAGAGCAGCCTGATTTCCACCAGTCAATGCAAGAGCTTGGTCAAAGGAAACATCATTTACAGTAGCAAACTTATTAGGCTTTGCTCCAGTACTAACCTGCCATTTCAAACTGGTTTGTTGTGAGCCAAAGAAGAAGCTCTCAAAGCTAGTTCCAGTAGTCACGCCATCCCAATCAGATGAATGTGTCTTCCAATAACCATGAGAAAGGCCCTCAAAATCTACTCTTACACCAACAGTCTCTGATGACTCTTCAACGCCAGTCTGGTCACTATCTGCATATGCGGTGTTGTTGATCGTATATGGATCGCTACTTGCCCGTGCTGCGTCAATATCTGCCTGAGAAACAATATATTCCCCTGTCCACACCCAAGCCTCACCGATATCAAGGGCGCCATTATTATTGGCATCCCCATCAATGATGCTGTCATGGTTCCAGTCATTAGTAAGGGATCCGGTTAGCATTGGATCAAGAACAACTACACCATTAAGAGTAATGTTGCCTTCATTTTCAACAGTAATACTGTAAAGAATGGTGTCACCAGCTTCATCAACAAAATCAACATTTGCAATTTTGGTAATACTCAGATCTGGCGCTTGTGTAATGGTAGTAGTGGCACTAGCTTGCTCTGATCCAGTTTGGTCAGTATCGACTGAGGCGGTATTGACTAAATCGAAGCCGTCATCCATTTCAGCTTGAGACACTGTATGGCTAGCGGTGTAAACCCAAGTCTCGGTGACATCGAGCTGTTGATCGGTATCAGTATCGCCTGAAGAGTATGCATAATTTTGCGCAAACTCATCGGTCAGAACAACGCCTGTTAAGGTCACATTACCCGCATTAGCAACAGTGATAGTGTAGTTAATCACATCATTAGCAGCATCTACTGTAGAGAGGCTAGCCACTTTAGTGATGGTGAGATCTGGCGCTTGTGTAATGGTAGTAGTGGCACTAGCTTGCTCTGATCCAGTTT
>ERZ650310.328-NODE-328-length-14501-cov-8.981033_pt1 | contig 14501 bp, 2 predicted proteins | sample MGYA00376246_ERZ650310 | MGnify/ENA primary metagenome ERZ650310 (study PRJEB26733, sample SAMN07839286) | wastewater metagenome | biome: small river; feature: stream; material: water | place: USA: North Carolina | collected 2016-03-01 ...
CACACATTTGTTTGAACTCACGTTTGAATTCGCCCCCATTGTCAAAGACAATAAATTGAGGACGTGGATAACGTGCCAACCAGGTATTATGAAACAAATCCTGGATGGAAGTAGCCGTCTTAGAATTGGCTTGGACAATCTCAAACCATCCAGTGGCTGGATCAATCATAGTGAGAGCAAGCAGAGAGTGTGTCTTGAGTGGTGTCTTTATAGTAAAAGGACCCACCAGATCTACACAAACCATGACCCAGGGGTCAGATTCTGCTGTCTTAGGAGGCAAGAGACCGTATTTCTTGCGTTCCTTTTTGGTTAATTGACAGACTGGACAAGTGGAACAGAAACGTTCAACATCTTGTGTTAGACCAGGCCACGTCATTGTGTTCCTGATAGTCTGTTCAGTTCGAGTCTGTCCTGGATGAAGTAAATATTCATGATACCAGGATAGTACTCTTTGTCTTAAAGACTGAGGGATATATATTTTATCCTTGAAACATAAAAGGTCATAGCCTTCAATGTGTTCCATAGAGTAGTGGGGTTGTGATAACCCTTTCTCTCTGAGTCCTTGGACTTTCATTTGTTCCTTAAATATTAATGCAGTATGCATAGGGAACTTGATGTTGCTAAATTCTGATTCAGATAGAAGTGCTAAGACTTCCTCTTCTTGAATCTTTAGGTCATCAATGTCTAGTCTAGATAAAGCATCTGCTACGACATTTTTCTTTCCTGGGAGGTATTCAAATGATACTCCATATTCTTCTAAGAGTAAAAGCCATCGTAGAACACGATCTGACGCTTTTAATCCATTGAAGGTATTATTTTTATGGTCTGTATAGACTATAATTGGATAACCTAGCAAGATATTTTTATATTCTTTGCAGGTTTCAATAGTAGATAGCAACTCACGTTCTGTTGTGGTGTATCTTCTTTGGGCTGTATTAAGCTTTCTAGAATAAAAGGCTATGGGCTTTTTATCTTGCATAATAACTGCTCCCAACTGATGATCAGATGCATCAGTATATATGTGGAATGGTTTATTAAAATCTGGGTATGCTAGAAGCACCTCAGTCTCAATAACCTTTTTGATTTTATCAAATGCCTGTTGATGGCTTGGAAGCCATTCAAATTTGACATTACTGGATGTGAGGCTAGTCAAAGGAGCTAGTAACTCACTCCTGCGAAACCACATGTCGCGGTAGTAGTTGACTATACCAATAAATTGGCGTAGTTCTTTCCTGGTTTTTGGAGCCTTAATCTTAAGAATGGCTTCCACCTTATTGTATACTGGTTGGATACCCTTTCTGGTAATCCAGTAACCCAGATACTCAATCTGTTCAGTAAAGAACTTTGATTTGGATGCATTGACTCTCATACCTGCGGTTGAAAGCCTTGCTAATACCATCTCTAACTTAGTTAGGTGGTCTGTAAAATTGTTATTTGTTAATATCAACAAATCATCAAGATAGGTTTTGACATATTCCAAATCTTGGGTCAATTTTGACATGACGTTTTGGAAAACGTCTGGGGCAATTTTGATGCCCATGGGTAAACGCTTATACTTATATTTTCCCCAAGGAAATATGATTGTACATAGCTTTTGGGCATCCGCATCTAATTTGATGTGGTAGTAGCCCATGTTCAAATCTAGAGCCGTGGCAAAGGTAAATCCTTCCATGGATCTGATCATGTCACCAATTTTTGGTATTGGAAATGGGTGACGTTGAAGTAATGAATTGAGTTTTCTGAAATCAGAAACAACTCTTATGGTTCCATTCTTCTTGGCAATTGCAAATGTGGGTGATGCCCATTCAGAAGTATAATCTTCTTCCAGGACTCCAATGTCCACTAATCTTGCAATTTCTTTGCGCAGTTGCTGCTCCACTGATCTAGGAACAGTATAGGGGCGAGCATGTACTGGCTTAGATCCCGGGTCTATCAAGTTTAGACTTATGGGAGCCATGTTAAATTCTCCTAATGTTCCATCAAAAAGATGTTCATATTTTTGGAGTACTTGGAGTAATTGGTTTTGTTCCTCTTCATTGAGGTTTTCACAAGTCTTGGTGACTTCTTCTAAGATTGCAGGTTTGTATTCTGCATCTAGGATCTTAGTGGAACGAGAAAACTCATTCATAAGACTCTGAGGTTCATTTGCTGTCAAATAAATCTCAGTAATGACTTTTTGAGAATTCAAAGAGCCTCTGTCTTTCATGGGGATTGTATCTGTATCCCATGTAACAGTTTTATCATTGAAATTAAGTATAATACCTAATTTTCCGAGGAGATCCCGGCCAATGATCATTCCATAGGTGTCTGATGCCTTGGATCGGTCATCAATGTGAAACTCCCAAGTAATTTGTTTCTTGAGGTTGAATTCTGGAAGTGAAAAGCTCACTAATCCAGTTTTTTCAGTTGTAAACTGACCATTCATTGTACTCCAGGTAGTTTTACTATCTCTATCATGGTTGATAAGATCTTTGGAAGTATAATCTTCCAGAATTATGCTGCTACTAGCACCAGTATCAGCCAGTGCTCTAAGCACATGTTCCTCATGATTAACATTGAGGCTCACCACTAATTCAGTAGTTGGGTGAGAATTTTCTACTGGATTAAACCTAGTTTTACTGATAGTAGGGGGAATAAAGAAATACTCCTCATTTTCATCACTACTATGAGTTAAGTTAATCTCAGTGGAGAGGAGGGATTCAGCCTTCCTCTTTTTAGGATTTTCCGCCTTTGCAGGTTTTAACTGCTTTTTAAGGGCGTTAATCTCTTCGAAAAGAAAGGACAAAGCCTTTTTTCCCGGAACAGCCTTGGTCCCATATTGGGCCTTTTTGTGCTGTTTGACCTTTGCAATTTCTCGGCATTCGGTCGTATTGTGGTTATTTTTGTCGCAATAGTGACACCACATTTTAGTTTTCTGCTTCTTTCTAACTGTACCTACACCTACCCTACTGGTAATGGAAGTGTTATTATCTACTGCTACTGCCGGAGATGTTCCATTCATGCGTCGAATCTTGTCCAGGTTCTCCAGTCGTATGAAGTACGAAATGGCAGCTTCGTAGTCCATTTCAAAAATATCAATGTTGGCTGAAATCATGGCTTCATGCCAGTTTGGAGGCTTGGCTTGATCAAGAATCTTGATGATTTCATCTTGAGTGAGGGGAGTAGGGTGTTCTTCAGGAAAGAAAAGTAGGTAGCGGTTAAGTTCATTGAGCCTCTCTACAAATTGTTGGACTGTGGTGGTAGGTCCCATGAAGAGGCATCTCCTCATGTAATACTTTTGCACCCTAATGGCGCGCCTAGAAATATAGTCTAATCCTAGGTCTCTAATTACTAACTCTAACAACTCATGGTCAGTCACTTCAATGTCTTCACCACCACATCTTTTTGACAGATGATACTCAAAAAGAGAGAGAGAGCGTCCCTTCAACATGGTACGTAGCATCTTGGTCCTGTCTGTTGGCTCCTTCAAAGGCATCAACAACTCCAAGTCACGGTAACCAATCAACCACCTGATATAATCCTCTGGGCTTCCGTCTTTAAAGATGATGAACTCCTTGGAAAATCGGGTAGCAGGGTTGGAAGGGTCAACAAGAAACTCAAATCTGATGGACTCCACCTTGTCAGAATCAGCACCTTCAGCCTCCAACTTCTTGATCTTGGTCACAAAGGGGATGGGAGGGTTCTCACGCATAGTTGGAGGCATGTTCTTGGTAAACTTACTCATTGTACAAGCTGTAACAACCTGAATGTGATCACAGTGCTCTACGCTGCTTAAGAGTTTATACAAATTGTAAATTATGATCTAAAAATTAATTTTATCTTAGATCTCTTGTGAATAATTCACCACGTGTTTCCTTGACCACGTAGGCTCGTTAGCTTACGTGTTCTTTGTCCACGTATTCACTTTGGCATACGTATTAGATTCATTAATCTTGAATCTTTGATAGATTCCTATTTTAGGAATCTGTGCCAGTTATTCTTTTACCGTATTGATATGACGGTCCTGAAAAGATATTAAAATGATCTTTTCATTTATAAGCAATATTAAGCATCACTAAATTCATATAAGATTATCTCTTAATTGAATTTGTGGATAGTATAGAAAGAATGGTTAGTTATGAAACCTATTCTAAATTTAGATGAGTAAATATAAGAATATTAATTCTAGTATTATTTACTATGTACTAACGATAACTTTGGACGTCTCCAGTATCGGTACACACACACATCTCTTAGTCTTAGTAATCTATTATAGTATTACTAGACTGTATTGCTTACAACCTATAGTGTTAGGTATTATCTTAATGAACTTTACTCAAGGTATGTCATTCGCCCCCAAGATTATACATAACCTGAGGGTTCTATTGGAAAGGAGAGATCCGGCGGATATTAACTCGCTCTGTTACAATTCCTTTTTGTATTTGGACAGTGCCATTATTATATACCTGCGTTACTGGATATGGTCCTGTACGAGGTGTTGAGAGCTTCCGTTGTATTCCGGGTGTCTCTAATAAAACTTGGTCTCCAACCTTATATTCATAAGGAATTCGACTCTTGTTTTCTTTTTTATTGGACTTATTAATTATGTCCTGTTTCCTTTTTTGGATTCTATCCCAATTTGCCTTAAATGCAATATTGTGAATCATATCTCTGCCAAACACTAATTGACAGGGTGTTGCCTGTAGTGTTGTGTGATAGGTGCTTCTTATAGCCCATGCAGTAGATTGGAGGAAGTAATCAAAAGGATTATCCTCTTCTAAGTTTTCCTTCTCTAAGTCAAATGATCTGAGCATATTATTGACCACTTTGTGGACTCGCTCAATGATTGCATTTGCTTGAGGGTTATGACTTGTAGTCGGTTTGGCTTTAATGCCATAGTTCTCACACATTTGTTTGAACTCACGTTTGAATTCGCCCCCATTGTCAAAGACAATAAACTGAGGACAAGGATAACGCGCCAACCAGGTATTATGAAACAAATCCTGGATGGAACTGGCCGACTTATTAGTGGCTTTGACAATCTCAAACCATCCTGTGGCTGGATCTATCATAGTGAGTGCAAGCAGAGAGTGTGTTTTGGATGGTGTCTTTATAGTAAAAGGACCCACCAAATCCACACAGACCATGACCCAAGGATCAGATTCTGCTATTTTAGGAGGCAGCAATCCATATTTCTTGCGCTCCTTTTTTGTCAGTTGACACACTTGACAAGTGGAACATAAACGTTCAACATCTTGTGTGAGACCAGGCCATGTCATGGTATTCCTGATGGTCTTTTCAGTGCAAGTCTGTCCTGGATGAAGTAAATATTCATGATACCAGGACAGTACTTTTTGTCTTAATGATTGAGGGATGTATATTTTATCTTTGTAACAAAGAAGATCATACCCTTCAATGTGTTGCATAGAGTAGTGAGGTTGAGATAATCCTTTTTCTCTTAACCCTTTGACTCTTGTCTGCTCTTTGAAGATCAAGGCAGTATGCATTGGGAATTTGATGTTACTGTGTTCTGATTCTGAGAGAAGTGTTAATGCTTCTTCTTCTTGAATCTTCAGATCATCAATGTCTAAGCAAGATAAAGCATCTGCTACAACATTTTTCTTTCCTGGGAGGTATTCAAATGTTACCCCATATTCTTCCAGGAGCAAAAGCCAGCGTAAAACACGATCTGATGCTTTTAGTCCATTAAAGGTGTTATTCTTATGGTCTGTATAGACTATGATTGGATAACCTAGCAGGATATTCTTATATTCCTTGCAGGTTTCAATAGTAGATAACAACTCACGCTCAGTGGTGGTGTATCTTCTTTGGGCTGCATTGAGCTTTCTAGAATAAAAGGCTAAAGGCTTTTTATTCTGCATGATTACCGCACCTAGCTGATGATCAGAAGCATCAGTGTAGATGTGGAATGGTTTCTCAAAATCTGGGTATGATAACAATACCTCTGTTTCAATAACCTTTTTGATTTTATCAAAAGCCTGTTGATGGCTTGGGAGCCATTCAAACTTGACTTTGCTTGAGGTGAGACTAGTCAACGGAGCTAGTAACTCACTCCTGCGAAACCACATGTCGCGATAGTAGTTGACTATGCCAATAAAGTGGCGTAGTTCTTTTCTGGTTTTTGGAGCCTTGATTTTGAGAATGGCTTCCACTTTACTTTGAACTGGCTGGATTCCATTTCTGGTAATCCAGTAGCCCAGATATTCAATTTGTTCTGCAAAGAACTTTGATTTAGATGCATTGACTCTCATACCTGCGGTAGAGAGTCTTGCCAGAACCATTTCCAACTTAGTTAAATGGTCCTTGAAGCTTTTATTGGTCAGTATCAACAAATCATCAAGATAGGTTTTCACATACTCCATATCTTGTGTAAGTTTGGACATGACATTTTGAAAAACATCAGGGGCAATTTTAATTCCCATGGGTAATCGTTTGTACTTATATTTTCCCCAAGGAAATATTATTGTACATATCTTTTGGGCATCAGCATCTAACTTGATGTGATAGTATCCCATATTTAAATCCAAGGCAGTGGCAAAGGTGAACCCTTCCATGGATCGGATCATGTCCCCAATCTTTGGTATTGGAAATGGGTGACGCTTAAGTAAGGAGTTGAGTTTTCTGAAATCAGAAACAACCCTAATGGTTCCATTCTTCTTTGCAATAGCAAAGGTTGGGGATGCCCATTCTGAAGTATAATCTTCTTCTAGGACTCCAATTTCCACTAATCTGGAAATTTCTGTACGTAGTTGCTGCTCCACTGCTCTAGGAACAGTATATGGGCGAGCATGTACTGGTTTGACTCCTTTGTCTATTAAGTGTAGACCAATAGGATCCATATTAAATTCTCCTAATGTCCCATCAAAGAGATGCTCATATTTTTGGAGTAATTGAAGCAACTGCTGCTGTTCCTCTGAATTGAGGTTATCACAAGTCTGAGTTACTTCTTCTAAGATTGCAGGCTTATACTCTGCATCTAGGATTTTAGTGGAACGAGAAAATTCGTCCACAAGGGTTTGCGGTTCAGTTGAAGTTAAATAAACTTCAACCAGAGACTCCTGACTATTCAGAGTGCCTCTGTCTTTCATGGGTATAGTATCCGTATCCCAAGTGACCGTATGATCGTTGAAATTAAGTATAATACCTAATTCTCCAAGAAGATCTCGGCCAATGATCATGTCATATGTGCTTGATGCCTTAGAACGGTCATCAACATGGAACGTCCAAGAAATTTGTTTCTTGAGATTGAATTCTGGAAGTAAAAAGGTTACTGATCCAGTTTTATTAGTCGTAAACTGACCACCCATGGTACTCCATGAGGTTTTGTTGTATTTATCAGTTTTGATAAATTGTTTTGAAGTATAAACTTCAAGAATAATGCTGCTACTGGCCCCTGTATCTGCCAGTGCTCTCAACAAATGTTCCTCATTGTTGATTTGGAGGCTTACAACCAACTCAGAAGTTGGATGTGAGGTTTTTGCTAGTTTAGTAGGTTTAATTCTATTTAAACTAGAAAAGAATGGGAAATAATTCTCATCTTCATCACTACTAGTGGTTAGATTAATCTCCGTAGAAAGGAGAGATTCCGCCTTCCTTTTCTTGGAATTAGGAATTTTGGTGTTCAATTGTTTTTTTAACGAATTGATTTCTTCGAAAAGAAAGGCCAAGGACTTCTTTCCGGGAACAGCTTTGGTCTCAGAATGACCATTTTTGTGCTGTTTGGCCTTTGCAATAAATCTGCAGTCGGCCGTATTGTGGTTATTTTTGTCACAGTAATGACACCACATTTTGGACTTCTTCCTACCTACTGCTACGCCTACACTACTAGTAGCTAGGTTTTTCTTATTATCTACTGGTAGAGGAGGTGAAGGTCCATTGGTTCTCTTGATTTTTTCGAGATTTTCCAATCGTTTGAAGTACGCCACAGATTCTTCATAAGTCATCGAAAAAATATCAATGTTGGCCGCCACCATGGCGGCATGCCATTCTGGTGCCTTTGCCTGATCCAAAATTTCTATAATTTCATCTTGGTCAAGCTGCTTTGGGTTCTCTTCTGGGAAGTAAAGTAAGTACCTGTTGAGTTCATTGAGCCTCTCCACAAAAGTTTGAACGCTCATGTTTTGCCCAAGGAAAAGACCTCTCCTCATGTAGTACTTCTGGACACGGATTGCACTCTTGGGGATGTATTCCAGACCCACATCACGCATTACCAAGTCCAGTAACATGTTATCCGGGATCTCAGCATCTTCTGCATCCAATCTCCTCTTCAGGTGATGCTCAAAATACGAAAGTGCCTGTCCCTTCAACAATGTTCTAACCATCTTACTCTTGTCGGCAGGTTCCTTTAAGGTCATCAAGTTCTCAACTTCACGGTAAGCCATGAGCCACTTCACCCAGTCTTCTGCACAGCCATCCTTGAAGATGATGAAATGTCTTGCATACTTGGAAGCCGGGTTGCCAGGGTCCATATAAAACTCCAACTTGATGTACTCAGTCTTATCAGCACTTTCCTCTGGATTATCCGCCTTTCTTGCCTTGGAAACAAACGGAATAGGAGGGTTTTCACGAACTGCAGGAGGTAAGCCCGTCAAGGTTCTGTTAAACTTACTTAGTACCATCTTAATGCTCTTCTATTAACTCGTAACGAAGTGTGATCACAGTGCTCTACGGTGAGATATAGAAATTACACAATGATAAATTATAATCTAATTTAGATTACTTTTTATTCTTTAGTCTTGTGTAGTCTTAGAACTTCTCTCAAGGAGAACTTCTTGACCCTTCTCAAGAGATGTTCATAGACTCTCTTGAAGATTTTGATCTTGTTCTAATAGTTCTTCATCGACTATTTAGACAAGTCTCTTTCAACATGCTCATAAGGACAAGTTGATGGTTAATAAGGATAAGTTAGTTTAGCCTTTAGACTCTTTTGTTATTAGAGAGCTAACTCCTTAATTAGATCATTATATAGATCTTTTGTTATGGCCGTCCTAGATTGGATACGGTTCTGGATTGTATAATTATACTTTCCATTTATAAACAATACTTAATCTTCACTAAGTTTGACTAGTGAATCATTTATCATAGTTAAACTTGTGGTAGATTCGAATAGGATAGTTTACTTGTAACTATCCATGGCTAGATGAGTAAATATAAGAATATTTTGATTCTATTATTATTTACTATGCACAAATGGTACTGGACGTCTCCATATACCAGTGCACACACACATCTCCTAGTTTAATATATCATTATTAAACTGTTATTGTTTACAACCTATTGTGTTAGGGATTAGCTTCTTGATCCTTCAGTCAAGGTAGGTCATTTGCCTCCAAGGTAATACTTAACCGGAGGTTGCCTGAAATGGACATACTCTGCGTATGTTCACTCTTTCTGATACAATTCCTCTTTGTATTTGAATTGTTCCATTATTGTATACTTTCGTTACCGGGTATGGTCCAGTACGAGGTGTTGACAACTTCCGGAGGATTCCGGGTGTCTCTAATAATACTAGGTCTCCAACCTTATATTCATAAGGAATTCGACTCTTATTTTCTTTATTATTGGACTTGTTGATTAAGTCTTGTTTTCGTTTCTGAATTCGATTCCAGTTTGCTTTAAATGCAATATTGTGAATCATGTCTCTGCCAAACACTAATTGACAGGGTGTAGCCTGTAGTGTTGTATGATAGGTGCTTCTTATAGCCCATGCAGTAGACTGAAGAAAATAATCAAACGGATTATTTTCTTCTAAATTTTCCTTCTCTAAGTCAAATGATCTGAGCATATCATTTACCACTTTGTGGATTCGCTCAATGATTGAATTTGCTTGAGGGTTATGACTGGTAGTCGGTTTGGCAATAATACCATAATTATTGCACATTTGCTTAAACTCACGTTTGAATTCGCCTCCATTGTCAAAGACAATAAATTGAGGACGCGGATATCGTGCCAACCAGGCGTTATGAAACAAATCCTGGATTGAGGCGGCCGATTTATTAGTGGCTTCGACAATCTCAAACCATCCTGTGGCTGGATCTATCATAGTGAGTGCCAGCAGTGAGTGTGTCTTGAGTGGTGTCTTAATAGTGAAAGGACCCACAAGATCAACACAAACCATGACCCAGGGGTCAGATTCTGCTTTTTTGGGAGGCAGCAAGCCGTATTTCTTGCGCTCTTTCTTTGTCAATTGACAGACTGGACAAGTGGAACATAAACGTTCAACATCTTGTGTGAGGCCAGGCCACGTCATAGTGTTCCTGATAGTCTTCTCAGTCCGTGTCTGTCCTGGATGAAGTAAATATTCATGATACCAGGATAGTACTTTCTGTCTCAGGGACTGAGGGATATAGATTTTATCTTTATAACACAGAAGGTCATACCCCTCAATATGTTGCATAGTATAATAAGGTTGTGATAATCCCTTATTTCTAAGTCCAGGGACTTTCATCTGCTCTTTGAATATTAAGGCAGTATACATTGGGAATTTGATGTTACTGTGCTCTGATTCTGAGAGAAGTGTTAATGCTTCTTCTTCTTGAATCTTCAGATCATCAATGTCTAAGCGGGATAAAGCATCCGCAACAACATTTTTCTTTCCTGGGAGGTATTCAAATGTTACCCCATATTCTTCAAGGAGCAACAGCCAGCGTAATACACGGTCTGAAGCTTTTAAACCATTGAAGGTATTGTTCTTATGGTCTGTAAAGACTATGATTGGATAACCCAGCAAGATATTTTTGTATTCCTTGCAGGTTTCAATAGTAGATAGCAACTCACGTTCAGTGGTTGTATATCTTCTTTGGGCTGTGTTGAGTTTACGGGAATAAAAGGCTATTGGCTTTTTATCCTGCATAATTACTGCACCCAGCTGATGATCAGATGCATCAGTATAAATTTGAAATGGTTTATTGAAATCTGGGTATGATAAAAGTACCTCAGTTCCAATAACTTTCTTAATTTTTTCAAAAGCCTGTTGATGGGTTGAAAGCCATTCAAACTTGACCTTGCTTGATGTGAGACTAGTCAAAGGGGCTAGAAGCTCACTTCTGCGAAACCACATGTCGCGATAGTAATTGACTATACCAATAAACTAGCGTAGTTCTTTTCTGGTTTTTGGAGCCTTAATCTTAAGGATGGCTTCAATCTTATTATGTACTGGTTGAATACCTTGTCTGGTAATCCAATAGCCCAGATACTCTATTTGTTCTGCAAAGAACTTAGATTTTGAAGCATTGACTCTCATACCAGCTGTTGAGAGCCTTGCTAGAACCAATTCCAATTTAAGTAGGTGGTCCTTGAAGGTTTTATTTGTTAATATTAACAAATCATCAAGATAGGTCTTTACATATTCCATATCTTGGGTGAGTTTGGACATGACATTTTGAAAATTATCAGGGGCAATTTTAATTCACATGGGCAAGCGCTTATACTTGTATTTCCCCCATGGGAATACAATGGTGCATAGCCTTTGAGCATCAGCATCTAGTTTGATGTGATAGTAACCCATATTCAAATCCAGTGCCGTGGCAAAGGTAAAACCTTCCATGGAACGGATCATGTCCCCAATCTTTGGTATTGGAAATGGGTGACGTTTCAGTAAGGAATTGAGTTTTCTGAAATCAGAAACAACTCTTATTGTTCCGTTTTTCTTGGCAATTGCAAATGTTGGGGAAGCCCATTCAGAAGTGTAGTCTTCTTCTAGGACTCCAATTTCCACTAATCTTGCAATTTCCTTGCGCAGTTGCTGCTCCACTGATCTAGGAACAGTATATGGACGTGCATGAACTGGCTTGCAACCTTTGTCCATCAAATGTAGACTTATAGGTTCCATATTGAATTCTCCTAATGTTCCATCAAAGAGATGTTCATATTTTTGGAGGACTTGAAGTAGTTGATGTTGCTCCTCTTGATTGAGGTTCTCACATATCTTGACGACTTCATCTAAGATAGCAGGCTTTTACTCTGCATCTAGGATCTTAGTAGAACAAGAAAACTCGTCTACCAGTGTCTGTGGTTCATTTGCTGTCAAATAAACTTCAATTAAGGACTCTTGAGTAGCTAGAGTGCCTCTGTCTTTCATTGGGATAGTGTCTGTATCCCAAGTGACAGTTTTATCATTGAAATTAAGTATAATACCTAATTCTCCGAGAAGATCTCGGCCAATGATCATGTCATATGTATTGGATGACTTAGAACGGTCATCTACATGAAATACCCAAGATATTTGTTTCCTCAGGTTGAATTCTGGAAGTGAGAAAGTCACAAGTCCAGTTTTATCAGTAGTGAACTGACCACCCATTGTACTCCAGGTGGTTTTGTTCTCATCATCATTTTTAATGAGATGTTCTGAGGTGTATGCCTCAAGAATAATACTGCTGCTGGCACCTGTATCAGCAAGTGCTCTAAGCAGATGTTCCTCCTGATTAACAGTGAGGCTCACCACTAACTCAGAGGTTGGGTGAGATGTCTTTGCTAGCTTAGGTTGGCTAGATCTAAAGAAATTAGGGGAAGTAGCAAAATACTCCTCATCTTCATCACTACTAGTGGTTAAATTAATTTCCGTTGAGAGGAGAGATTCAACTTTCCTCTTCTTGGATGCTGCAATTTTGGCAGGCTTCAATTGCCTTTTAATTGCATTAATTTCTTCGAAAAGAAAAGCCAAAGACTTCTTTCCGGGAACAGCTTTGGCTTCAAAATGAGCCTTTTTCTGCTGTTTGGCCTTAGCGATTGCTCGACAATCGGCCGTATTGTGATTGTTTTTGTCACAATAGTGACACCACTGGTTAGAAGATTTCCTAGCTTTACCTACACTACTGGTAACATGCTTTTTATTATCTACTGGTAGTGTGGGAGCTGGGCCGTTGGTGCGCCGGATTTTCTCCAAATTCTCCAAGCGCTTGAAGTAGGACACGGATTCTTCATAGGACATTTCAAAAATGTCAATATTTGCAGCCACCATTGCTTCATGCCATTCAGGAGCCTTAGCCTGATCTAGAATCTCAATGATTTCATCTTGATCAAGCTGCTTTGGCGATTCTTCAGGAAAATAAAGCAAGTAGCGGTTGAGGTCATTCAACCTCTCTACAAATTGTTGAACACTAGTGGAGGGACCCCATGAACAATCCACGCCTCATGTAGTACTTCTGCACGCGTATAGCGCGCCTAGGAATATACTCTAAGCCTATGTCTCTAATTACTAATTCTAAGAGGTCATTGTCAGGAAGCTCAGCATCTTCAGCATCCAACCTCCTCCTCAAGTGATGTTCAAAGTAGGATAGCGCCTGTCCCTTCAACAATGTCCGAAACATCTTGGTCTTGTCAGCAGGTTCCTTGAGTGGCATCAGGTTCTCAATCTCACGGAAGGCCATCAACCACTTGATCCAGTCCTCTGGGCATCCATCCTTGAAGATAACAAAGTGTCGGGCATACTTGGAAGCCGGGTTGCCTGAATCCATGAAGAACTCCAACTTGATGTGCTCCGTCTTGTCCACCTCTGCACCCTCTGCCTTCTCCACCTTCTTCACCTTGGAAACAAATGGAAGGGGGGGGGTTCACGCACAGCGGGAGGCAAGCCGTTGCCAGATTTCACAAACTTACTCAATGCCATTGTTCAGATTGATTCGTAGCTCAACAAAGTGTGATCACAGTGCTCTATGTTGAGTGATGAATAGACACAATGTGAAATTATGATCTAATTTAGATTACTTTCTACAATTGGATCTTGTTTTCCACTCTTGTAAAGAGTTGGAGAGTAACATGATTCAAATAATTTGAATCATAATAACTTTGACCAAAATTGTTATTTCGGTCCTGGAAAGTATTTCACATACTTTCCATTTACGAGCAATATTTAATCATCACTAAATTTGTCTGATGAAATATTATTTATTATCATCCAAATTTGTGGTGGGATTAAAAGAACAGTTGAATTGTTACTGTTCTGGGAATAGATGTGTAAATACATAGAATATCCTTATTCTCTATATTTACTTGTACTAACAATAAGGGACGTCTCCGATACCGGTACACAAATACATCTCATAGCCTATTAATTATTTTATAGACTGAATATCGCTCATAACCTTTTAAATAAGGTATTATCTTCTTGATTCATGCATCAAGGTATGTCATTGGCCCCCAAGATCATACTTAACCTGGGGTTTTTATTTGAATGGAGAGATTTGGCGGATATTCACCCTCTCAGATACAATTCCTTTTTGAATTCGAATTGTTCCATTCTTATACACATTTGTTACTGGATATGGTCCAGTACGAGGTGTTGATAATTTCCGGAGAATTCCGGGTGTTTCCAATAACACTTGGTCCCCAACTTTGTATTCATAAGGAATTCGACTTTTGTTTTCTTTTTTGTTGGACTTGTTAATTATGTCCTGTTTTCTCTTTTGGATTCAATTCCAATTTGCTTTGAATGCAATGTTGTGAATCATATCTCTGCCAAACACTACTTGACAGGGTGCTGCCTGCAGTGTTGTGTGATAGGT